>Ga0123355_10003705_pt1 | contig 22040 bp, 11 predicted proteins | sample TergutEmb28metaG_3_FD_89872 | JGI IMG/M metagenome (GOLD analysis project Ga0123355, IMG submission 89872) | Embiratermes neotenicus P1 segment gut microbial communities from Petit-Saut dam, French Guiana - Emb289 P1 | ecosystem: Host-associated > Arthropoda: Insects > Digestive system > Gut ... | reverse complement strand
GGATTACATACAGGTAAGACAAATATTATTATTTGTGGTTTATGAAAGAAGTTTAAAATTAGATTGTAATCAGAACTTAATTAAATACAAATTTTACAGAAACTCTTCTTTTAAAAAACAGGCCAAATTATTCTACAAACACCTTCTGAAGATGTCGTAGCTGGCGAAATGCTTTCTGTGGGAAAACTGTGAGACAGAATTGAGTTATTGCACTGACTGATTGGTGACGAAGAAGTGTTTCCAGAACATGACGGAGAAGGGTTTTGAGACAGAGGGATGAAAGAGAAGTGTGCCGAGGAGAATTGATATTTTGAGGGTATATTTTAGATGGACCTCTTGGGAAGTGGGCTTGAGGTGGGTTAATTGGCTGGAGATGGGTGTGATGATAGCGTTTATAAAGCCCCCTGTTTGCATTTAAGAATACGTTCATAATTTCATTTTGAATGACACATCTTACCGTTTCACTATAATTCATTAATTTTGCGGCTATCATATTCCCAAAATGTTGACACTCGTCGTTCGTAGTTTGGTTTGAACAAGTGTTAATAATTCAAACACTTTTTCAAGACGCTGATTTCCGTCTTCTTTTTCTTTCTTGTTGGCTGCGGGGGCAGGGATTCAATCGCGTTTTCAAATGATTTTCCTTCTTTGGCTTTTGACTGGTCCATATCTCCACCTTTTGGTGTCTCGCCTTCATTATGTATCTAGAAAAATAAAAAATATTCAACAAAATTATTAACGTTTTGGAATGACAAGAAATATTTTGTACAGCGTTTTGAATTAGTAAGCAAGGAACATTATTTAAGGTTTCATTTCATTTAACTGAATTTATGTGTTCTCAGATACCAAAAACAGAACAGAAATGGCTGGCAGTGGCAAAACAGTATCAAGCATTGAGGAATTTCCCACATTCAATGGGGGCTATTGATGGGAAACATGTGGTGCTACAGTGTCCAAGAAATAATGCCAGTGAATACTTTAACTACAAAAATGCCTTCAGTATTGTACTCTTTAGTAGATGCTAATTACTACTTTATGTTCGTCGACGCAGGATGTCAGGGAAGAATTTCTGACAGCGATGTTTTTACGAACAATGAGCTATATAAAAAAACTAGAAACAAAAACCTTATGTCTTCCTCAGCCGGTTCCTTTAAACGGGAGAGAAAGAAGTGTTCCATACTTTTTATTGGAGATGAAGCTTTTCCTTTAAGCGAGAATCTCATGAAAGTTTATCCGGGACAACATCCAAAGGGCTCGAAAAAACGAATTTTCAATTACAGGATCTGCAGAGCCCGAAGAGTTATAGAAAAGGTATTTGGCCTCTCGTCGTCAGTGTTCCGAGTTCTTCGTAAACCTATGCTTTTTGGAACCAGAAAAAGCTCATCTCGTTGCAGTGACTGTTGCTTGCTTACACAATTTCTTAAGAAGAAGCCCTGATTCTGCAGCAATTTATACTCCGCAAGGCAGTTTGATTATGAAGAAAACGGTCGAGTGATTGAAGGCAGCTGGAGAGCCATGAGTAATGAAAATATGACTTCTTTATTTCCTATTAGAAAGATTGCACGTAAACCACCTTTGAAGGCGAAAGAAATAAGGAAGGAGTTAGCAGCTTATTTCCTGAATGGAGGAAGAGTAGAGTGGCAAAATGACTGCGCTTAAAGGTGGCACATTGTTGAAAAACCTCGTTGCCTTGAAATTTATTTAAAATTTTTACAAACACTACAATTTGTGATGAGTTTTACTTACCGTGTTCAGCGTCTGTCGCGGTTTCGTTTTGTCCATTATAAATCCCAGGCTTTCATATGCAAACCACGAGCTTTTGTATACTTAATCTCTTGCTGTAAAGAAAAGTAAAGTATTAATTAGTAAACGTATTAGTTAGTAAACTTATTTGGTATGGTCATGACATTACATGAAGCCTAGGCTTAAAAAAGGAATAGATATTTGTAAAAATCAGTGGATAAAAACGTGTTTTCTTTCAAATATGTGCTGAGACCTTCATTTACCTGCTTGTTTTTCACCCACATGTAATGACTGTGCCTAACAGCGTGTAGAATACAGTTGTTTCATGTCACGATAAAATAAATGCATTGCCAAAGTACATAAATAGTTAAATTAGAAGTACTCACCTTTTCCTGTTCCACCGCTTTTCCTCGTCTTCATTTTCTCCCGTCGGAGAGATGACAATACGGTTTCCATTTTATTTTTGCACTCATCGACGGGTCTGTTCATTTCTTTCCCCAGTCCCTCCCATGCATCTTCCTTCGTAATTTTGTTAAAATGCATTGGGTGCTTTGGGCCCCATATTATTTCTTTTCTTTTATAAAGTTCGGTTAATTCTATGGCACTTTCCTGAGTCCACTCCATTTCACAATTACCAAAAGGCTCTAGAAACCGCACAGCACTACGGATTTGCACCACTCAAGACACAAGCATCAGGAATGAAAAGAAGGGCAGAGGAGTGGACGGTGGTGACGTGTCATGTTGCACGTCCACACTTGCTCAGGCCGTAACCGTTTCATCCCTTTGATGTGCCGGCCAAATACCGGCAGCGCACCGAACAAGCCCGTAACGTGACCGCGTAACCAACTTTTGATACGTTACGCGGTCTTGAGTCCCGTCCACACTACACAGTTTTGTTGCTTTCTGTCTGAATGGGATAGTAGGGGCAGGAAATATTATTACATCCAGAAACAGTGGCCTAAACGAGAATCGCTTGTTCCAGGACAGAAAAGTGTAGTAAATACTCCATTAATTAACCCTGAAAAGGTTTATTTATTTCCGTTGCACATCAAACTTGGACTCATAAAAAAAATGTGTCAAAGCAGCGGATCAAAATAGCGCTGGAGTTATACACTTGAAAGTAAGTTTCCCAGGATAAGTGATGCTAAAACCTAATAAGGGACATTTGTTGCACCTCAGATAAGAGAGTTAATACAGGACGTGAAATTTGAAGACCAGCTAAGTAAAGTGGAAAGAGCAACATAGAAATCATTAAAAAATATCAGTACCAATTTTTTGGGCAATCACAAGGCAAAAACTATCGTGATATGGTGGCCGTTCTGGTACAATCCTAAAAGTTATGGGGTTTAATACGTCTTTAAAGGTGAATTTCTTAGATTGTCACTCAGACTTCTTCCCAGAAGCTCGGGATTGTGTGCGATGAGCATGGAGAGCGATTTCACTAGGACACTTTCACCATGGAAGAGCAGTGCCATGGCAAGTTGAGTCCCAGTGTGCTGGTTGATTACACTGGACAACAAATGTTTACTGACGTTATGCTTCTGAAGTAACAGTAGCCATTTCTTATTAATTTCGAGGCGCTGAGCACGAATATAACAACGAAAACTCAAAACTGGCTACGGTTTCTAAGAAATCGGCAAACGTTTATTACATATTTAAGAAATATGTACATCAGACATATAACGATAAAAGTCCGCTTCTACTTGCGACTAAGTTTTGCCTGTCGCTTGAGTAGCTGCTCAGGATCATTTCTGACGAGCGTCCAACAGTAGTCAGCCAACATGGAAGTGGACCACTTTTCCTTATATTGTTTCTCCATCGTAATTTCCTCATGAAAAGTTCGCCATGCTCATCACTAACCAGGCCACAGTTGTCGGGGAAGATATCCAAGTGGGAATAAAGCATGAGTATTTTAAGGACATATTGCAACAAAGTCTGTGATACAATGACATGTCCTCAGTCAATTCCTTGTAGATTTCTGCCCCGATATTCCAGAGGAAGTTAGTTGACACCAAACGAAACGCGTCCCAAGCTTTTCTTCTCGTTACCCTGAAGTAGGTTGTTGAACAAATCGTCTCTGAAGAGCTTGCGGATCTGAGGACCCACTAAAAACCCCCTCTTAATTTTCGCTTCGCTGAGTCGAGGGAATTTTTCAGTCAGATACTTGAACGCCGATCCAGTCCGGTCCATGACTTTTACGAAGTTTTTTTAATCAGACCGAGTTTGATGTGTAGGGGCGGTAGCAGGATTTTGTGCCATTCTGCCCGTGCTGGGTGTTGCACATTCTTCTATCCGGCCTTCAGAGATTTCCTCTGAGGCCAGTCTCTCTTCAGGTAATGTAAAGTCTTTGCTCGACTGTCCCAATCACATAAAAAACAGCAATACTTCGTATATCCCAGTTGCAGACCCATCAACAGAGACACTACCTTCAGGCCACCACAAATACGCCAGCCATACTTGTTGTATTCAAACTTATTCAGCAGCTGCTTTAGGTTTTCTTAGGTTTCTTTCATGTGGACAGCGTGTCCGACTGGAATGGATGGATGTTGGTTTCCATTATGCAGCAACACCGCCTTCATACTTAGTTTCGAAGAGTTTATAAATAGTCGCCATTCTTGTGGGTCATGTTTGATTCCGAGGGCATTCATCAGGCCATCGACATCGTAACAGAACACAGGGTCATATTCTTTTCTGAAGAAGGCACTAACTGCTGATGACGACTGCGAAACAAAGAAATTCGGACATTTTTCTCGAGAAGATTTCATTGTTTAAGTCTTGATCCCAGTAACTCTGCTTTGCCCTTTGACAGCTCTAAATCGCGAACAAGATCATTCAGTTCGTCCTGTGTAAGAATGTGTGGCTGTGGCGCAGAAGACCTACCGTGGGAGACGTGTGGTTCAGTAGACGCCGGCGACTCAGGAGAACCCGAGGTCGACTCGCCTTCGTCCTCGTCGTCTGAATCGATGGTAAATTCTTTCAGGGGTTCGGGAACGGAAATTCCTTCGCCGGGCAGAACTGGAAGGAGAGCAGATGGTATATTCGGATACACTATTGTCCACTTCTTTTTATGCGTGATGCCTCCAGAAACAGGTGGCACCATACAGAAGTAGCAGTCAGTTGTGTGATTACTTGGCTCCCTCCAAGCCATAGGAACAGCAAACGGCAGCCCATGCCTTTTGCCATTCAGCCACTGCGAAAGATTTTTTGCAAATTTACGGCAGCATATGTGCGGGGCCCATGATTTATCTTGGTCGCCTATCTTGCATCCGAAATACAAATAATACGCCCTTTTCACTATCGCGGTGATGGCCTTTCTTATCCTTGCAAAAGTCACTTCACCGCAAATGTAACAAAAGTTATCTGCACTATTAACACAGTTACGACGCATCACTAATGTTGGATTATTAACACTGCTGGGACCGCTTTGCGGTATGTATGACGCAGGAGTAAACGGGTGCGGTGTGCATGATTGGCTCGTGCAATATGAAGCAATATTTTGAAATCTTTCAACGTATTTCATTTTTAGTAGATATATTTACTTAACGCAAACTTCACTGCGGACACAAGCGACAGGCAAAGCGAAGTCGCAAGTAGAAGCGGACTTTTATCGTTAAATGTCTGATGGACATATTTCTTAAATATATAATAAACATTTGCGGATTTCTTAGAAACCGTAGCCAATTTTGAGTTTTCATTGTCATATTCGTGCTCAGCGCCACGAAATTAGTAAGAAATGGCTACTGTTACCTCAGAAGCATAACGTCAGAAAAAATTTGCTGTCCATTGTTATTGCTGGACACTTAGAAGAGACGTTGCACAGGCAAAATAGAGCAGAAAGTCACCCACTGTTCCTTTTTAGGTATTGTTTATACTCCCTGAATATAATGTAAATACATGTTTTCTTTCATCTCCAGCTGTGCGTCACTTAAAACCTTGCCTGATGGAAAAAAAACTAACTATATATTTGAATTCAGCGCAAACAAATGATGTTGGGTTTACATACTTTACTTCGTGAGACAAATAATAAAAATTATTTTGTAATGCAGTGTAAATTCTTTACTGTGGTTAAAAATTTGTTATGTTGCTATGTTGTATTTTTTTTCTTTGTATACAAACATCTAATTTATTTTCGGCCCTTGAAGGATCTTGACCCTGTATGTGTAGTGAATTCAGTTTAGAGGGTGACTTACTAGATGTGTGTGTGTGTGTGTGTGTGTGTGTGTGTGTGTAGGTCTAAGCGAACCGTTACGTGGTTTAAATTAGCTGCAAGAATACCGTAATATAATACGAATTACTTGGGTAATTTATTATATTGCAGTAAGTTTTAAATCTTGGTCTAGAGTTCCCCGAGTATGGCGTGACGCCGAAACATGCAGGAGCGATATAAACTGTACTTTTATCACTGCGTAGAGATCGACTCTGATACCCATCCAATCCCCCATTCAGTAAGTAAATCATACCAGTTCCACTTTCACCCGGGGTATAGTGATTCAAACGTGAAGCTGACCCACTCATATCCTTCAAATGGTGGGGTTAAAAATGCGTGAAGCTTTCCGTCACAAACCCATGCTTTTGAGCATGTTCAGGCTCACCAGGCGTATAGATGAATACCGTACGGTAAGGTCAGTTAATTCCAGAGTTCAGTAACTTTTCCTATATTTTTTCTCAAAGTCACGAATTCCTATTGCGTTATGTGTTAGCACTATGCACGTGCAAGTGTTTACTGATTGTACATGACAGTTACAAAAATGATGCAACCAATCCCGTTTTGTAGCGAGACGTTCTGCAAGCAATTCAAAACATCAGGATAGCCAACAACGTTGTGACTACATACTTAAAGACATGTTTTATTTAGCAGTGGCTAAATTAAACTTTTATTTAACATATCATGAATAACATAACTTGTTTGTTGCTTCTGCTTACGTACGACGGTGAAGGTGACTTACTGTCTTATCATACCTCACTTTCATGAGCATAGTTCATTCCGTACTGTTGGTTACTTGCGAGTGATAGGTGATAGAGCGAATGGGATCGAAATGGATATGTTTGTTTGAGTTGTGTAGGGAAATATCAGGCGTTGTATATAGGCGTTATGTATGATCTATGTGTGTAGGTATGATTTTTAGACGATATTCCTTCGCTGTGTAAATATATTGGTATTATAAGAAACTCTTGGGCGTAAAAGTTGTTACGACAGTGTTCGTTGTAGCTATGTGAGCGATTGCAGTAACCCCTGTGAGGGAGAAGTCGAGCACCGATTTCAGTATGAAGTCAATCAAGTGTATGTGGTGAAGAAGTAAAAAATGTAGTTATGGATTGTGCACCCTTACAGTATTGAAACAGTACAGTAGCGGATCACCATTTTCTAAACGGATGAAGATAAGTAAGTCAAATTTCAGCAGGGGTGAATTTCAGCAGGGTGTTCAAAACATGGTTGTGTTCAGATTTACATTGTATATGGATATATTTTATGTTATGTATGGATGAAGTTTCATTTCAAGGTTATATGCGAGTACCATAAGGTTCGTTCTGTTCAAGGTTAACGGTGTCGTGACATGTTCTTTTAGATCTAGAGTACAAGCATACCATAACCAGTAGTGTTCTGCAATGTTTTGTAAGAATATTGAGGCCGAGTGTTAAATACAAAAAGAACCGGAATTGGGTTGCAGATTTTTGCGTTTTGTTACCGCGTACTAAATGCTTTACACCAGTAAGCCGTGATTTTTCGAAGTGCCAAGCACCGGAGTGTGCCAGTAGTTGTCTGTTTCGTTTAAGGCATTCCTCAAATGTGGTATGTGTTTCCCACGTGTACTCTTATTACGACTTTAAAAGCGGATTTTGCATCTGCGTGATACAATAGAATTGTGATTGGTTTTTGTGTTTTAATTTTTTTTTCATAAAAGTAATTGACCAAATGTTAAAATTTATAATTAGAGTCTTCTGTAACTCGTTGAGGAACCTGCTGCAGTAATCTTAATGTTCAGAAACCTCAGATCTCACAATTTATAGGGTAGTGACTTCTGCACTTTTGTCATTATCTTGCACCATCTCATTGTACAAACTCGTCTAGAAACATATTTCAAGTTTCCAGGCAGTAACCATTTTCCAGGACAGTTTTCAGTCATATTTAACGAATTCAATCTGTGTTAAAGATCAGAGGGCAGGCCATTGCATTGTGACCTGGTATATTAATAATTATGTTATTGTATGTTTGTGTTGTTAGCTTATCTATTGCAGGTTACTGTATCAATATTTACCCACGTCCTGTGGTCCTCACAGAATTTTAGAACTGGGGTAGTGTTGTTTTATTAATGCATATTTGTGTGTAGCTTTATTTAAAGATGCTGTTAGTAATGGTACAGTATTGAGTCATTGCATGACAGTAGTTAATGTTCTGGAAAGGAAGTTACTGTGACCTGTTTAAATTTGCAAGTCTGGGGGCTGTGGAAAATTATGGTCCTCACTCAGGATAGTTGGTACCCAGTTGAGATTTGAATCAGGCAATTCCAGAATACGTCTTATAAATATTACTGGCTGACTAACGTTATTAAAAATTCACAGGGTATTTATTTAATTCAGAGGGTTTACAGCTTAGTTTCTTTATGAAAAATATTTTAGAGTTTGATGTGCTGTGAATTTACTAGGAAAATGGTTATCATTTAGGCATTCATGAACAAGTATTATGATCTGCATACTGTGGTCTTCTGCACTGTGACACAAGGTAGTCTGGTGCATTGTGTTTGAGGAGCACACTGCTTGCAGGCATGTACCCTGAGACTAAATGTTGTCATAAGTCAGAAGACAACAGAATGTATGTTTACATTACAGGGTAGATCTTGGACTGTGTGGCCTCTGTAGTTTTTGTGGTCAGTGTTTTTAATGGGGGAAGGGAGGCAGAAATATGCAACTGGATTAGGCTTTTTTATGTGGCTAGAGGAGCTTTATGTAGTCTGCAAGACAGAAAGTTTATGTTGTAATCACCAGCTCTACCAAGTTAGTAGAAAATCTTTCAGATGAGAAGAAAAGTTGTGGAGTGAGGCTTATTTAAGGTAATATACCAGCATTTGTAAAGAGGAACATAGGAATACCGTGAAGACCCATTCTCTGAATATTTTACATTTCTGGATGACAGTAAAATTTTGAGCTCATGGTTCTGTACATCATAAGTCTGTATTAATAAAAAACTAGGTGCTACAGTATGCAGTCTGATTTATTTTACTGCAAAATCACTCTACGTGTTTCGGGTGCCTACCACACCCATCATCAGGAGTACTAAAAACTATAACTGCAGCCTCCGGTACAGGTCATAATATCGGTACAGCTACTTCCCTCCAACGTGGCGAGGTAGGCACCCAAAACGTGTAGAATGATTTTGCAGTAAAATAAATCAGACTGCATACTGTTGCATCTAGTTGGATTTTTATTAATATAGACAGTAAAATTCTCTCATTTGTTGATATATTACCTGTACTTATTAGTTGTTTCACATTCATGTGAAAATAGTGTCATTGGAAACTTGTAAGAGAATAAACCATTTGAAAGGATACACATATGTGGGAGTATTATTAAAAATACCTATGTAGGTTGATTTGACAGTAAGTATACATAGTGAATATTTGCTTTTCAGCAACTTTTTATTGAGAAACATTTCTTACAAGAAAACAGGGCGGTGGCCAACTCTCCCACCGTAATCACCCCAAAGGTTCAGGCATTTGTTACCACGTGTTATCGGTGAATGTATGACCTCAGTGTAGAATTCTAGACTTTGTGAATGGAACCACTGTAAGACAGCTTCTTGCACTGCTGCAGCATTTGGAATCTATAACTGGAAAGATGCTTCTTCAGAGGACGGAATATATGAAATTTATATGGTGCCAAGTCGGGACTATGAAGTGGATGTTTGAGACACTCCTATCCACATTGCTCCGACAAGGCTGCCATCTGTCAGGCCGTGTGAGGTATTGGTATCGAGTGACTTTCATCTTTTTCGACCTCTGAAGAAGCATCTTTGTGGTCACAGATTGTAATCTGATCAGGAGGTTCAAGAAGCTGTCTCTCAATGGTTCTGTTCACCATGCCCAGAATTGTGTGCTGAAGGCATTCGTATAATCATAACACATTGTAACAAATGTCTGAACCTTCAGGGTGAGCATATGGAAAAGTAGGTAGTTTTTTTTTTTTGTACGGAAAGCCGTTTTGAATAAAAAGTTGTTGAAGACACGAATATTTGCTATGTATTCTTACTTTCCAATTGACCCTTGTAGATCTTAAGAACTGGGTTGGGAGGGTGGTCACTGGATTTAGGGTAGGAATCAGTGGCAGGGGCTTGTAAACACAGTAATGAATCTGCTAACCAGCTGAATGACTAATCACTTCCCAAAAGGAGTTAGTTAAGAAACTGTGCAAAAATAATGAATGAATTCTGCACTCTTGCTTGGTGTGTGTGTGTGTGTGTGTGTGTGTATATATATATATATATCCTGTGGGATGTTGTGCCTTGTAATTTGGTAGGGATCTATGAAAGTCCCTGTCTACAGGTTATACCTTGGTGAATATTCTTCTTTTCTGTCTGAAGGTGGAGGCAGCAGTTTCATCTGAAACAGTGATACCTATATTCCCAACTGCACCACATTGCATCTCAAAATGTAATCTTTATTCCGGTGGAGCTCCCATTTAATGATTCCTGACACAGTTTTCGGTTATTTAACTTCCAGTTGTAGTGAGCCTGTCAGTACAGTAATTTGAATGATGAATTTCCTACACTTTAAAATTTTCTGAACTTCAGATACAAATCCACTGCTGTCTAAAAAATGATTGGACATTTTAACTGTATGCATGGTTTTTGGGAGATGGGATTTCTGCTTTAAAACAGATGTCTTTGTTAGGTTATGATCTGCAGTGGTAGTCTGACTGTTGCTATGTAATTTATTTGTACTATACCATTGCCCAACAGCTGGTGAATATTTTTAGAATGAAATTTCTGTACCAGAACAAGGTTTGGAGCTCTCGTTGCCAGCAGATCTGGCAGCTGATCTTTGTTTTGAAGTGTATGTCAGTCTGACAAAGTGACTTACCTATTCAGAGATATGAAACAAATTGTTAGTGTGTTTAATTTCATCAGAATATACTCAAAGTAGCAACATTGTGATATAAGTATTTGCTTGGAATATAAGGCAAGTTTAACTTTGTGTAAGCTTTTGTGTTTCAAAAATCCATACTATTTCAAGATATTGTAGGAAGGTTTGGAACGTTACATCAGGTAGGTACCCGTGTAAATCCACTTATATTGAGAAGTCACAATAAGACAAATAGGAAAACCTGTTGACATCAAGAGTATATGGGTAATTAAAAATAACAGTTTACAAACTCCGAACATCATTCAGCTTGATAAACACTATTCATGTGTAATCATTTTGTAGCTCATAACTGTACTTGTTGCCAGGTTTAATTAGGATGATGAAGTCAAATAGAATGAGCTGGGTGATGTATGTAGCATGCATGGTAGAGAAGAGAAATGCATTCATATTTTTGGTTGGAAACCCTAGAGAAAGAGACCCCTTGGAAGATTAAGTGTAAGGTGGGAGGGTAATACTAAAATTAATGTTACAAAAATATAATAATGGTGTGTGAACTGGATTCATCTGGCTCATTGATCAGGACAGTAATGAATTTTGGGGTTCCACAAAGGGTGGTAAATTTCTTGGAGTAGCTGTGTGTATTTTACCTTTGGAAGGGGTGTTCTCCATGAAGATTGTAACCACATAATTGATCTTCCAATAATTTTTATGTCATTCAATACATGTTTTTCACTTCTCTTTCATAATGTTTCATCACATCTGCTTTCCTGTGTTGCATAATGGAGTCCCCCCCCCCAAGTGCCTGTGCAGGTTTGTGGTTCTGTAGATTTCAGATTGTATGCTGCAAGAAAGTTATTTGTTGTGCAAGTAAGTGGGTCACTGATACAGATGTAACTAGACAACTGACTGACTGCATGGCTGAGAATGGATTCCTGACTTTCACTACTTGATTGCGTTTGTAATCAGTTAACACAGGTTTATTGAATGTAGGTGGTGTAAAGAAATAATAACACAGAGTTTCTGCCATCTTGACAGTTGTTTCTATATATTGTGTTGATGTTTTTGGAAGTAAAAGATTTGACAAGTGTTGGCTTTACCAGTGAGTGTGATGCAAATCAACATAAAAAAAAGTAACTTATTTTCATGTATATGGCTTAGTAATGTTAAGGAAGAATCAGAGATTTGTGTTCAAATAATTTTACATATTTTGAGTAAGGCAGGTGCTCTCTTCAGGAAAAAGAAATCGACATATACACGCATACCGAAGTGCCAGCAAGTGAAATGTGTTTTTTTTTTTTAGTTTCTGTAAAATATATATATATATATATATATATAAATGAAATGTTATGTTAGTTTGTATGTTTCCTGTTGTGGACCTACTAGAAATCACACAAAGATGTTACAAAGTCTACTCCATGTACATTAATATGTTTAGTAGCCATGGCTGTTAAGTGGTGTGTAGTTATTGTGGTAGAGTTTTGGAATGTGATTTGAATTTTCATTCTCTGTCTCTTCTTAATTATGTGAGGATTTATCTGAGTGTTTTTAACTGTCATCTTTTATTTTGCAATTATCCATTTTAGCTTTGACTCTGAAATAAGTAATGAAAACGAGTTAGATGTTATTCCGAAATGCACTGAATGCATTTAGAACATCCTGTTTATTTATTTGTAGAGTGATGTATTCTGTCATTATTGATTTTTCGTCAGCTTTTACTATCACACATAACCCAGATTTTCATGTGATTACTGCCATCTGATGGTTACCATGGAAATAAAGCATGGCACAAACACAGACAGACCAAATCACTCACGTGTGTAGAGTATTATATAGTACAGGTTTAATTATTCTGATATCTTTGTAATGAAACTGCTGTCAGTTATCAGTATAGAAGAGGTTTATTTTTTTCTTACAGTATCTTTTTATTCTTGATTTCAAACTTTCGCCGTGTTCTGAATGTTGTATGCTTTCTTCGGGTTAATTCCCTGGCATCTGAATTTTATATGCCAACACTTTGGAACACTTTGTCTGTTCCATCTTCATACCCGCTTATGAAGATGGAACAGAATGTTCTAAAACGTTGGCACATAAAATTTAGACGCTGGGGAATTACCCAGAAGAAAGCATACACCAATATCTTTTTACATTGTTTTCTTAGTTTTGGGCAGCAGCAGAAACATAGAGACACAGCATTTGGATGTACTTGTACTGTTACACAGCTGTTCACAGTACATACAAATTATGTTTTCTTCTTTTTTCTTATTATTCTGCACATGTTCCAGGAAGAGTTACATATCCTGAGTCTTATGGTGGCCTGATGTGAACATAGTAACAAATCTTTCCAAATCTATAAAAGGTCTGATCAAGTTAGCTTTAGGTGGTAGTGCTTGTTACTTGTATTTAGGAGTTGCCTGGTTTGAATGTTGGCTGGAAGACCAGCAGACCTGACTGGAATTGATGTGGTTTTCCTGGGATAGAATATCTAATTAGACCATTCATTCATCCTTCCACTTCATTTACAGTTCATTATTCACCAGCTATCCTGTCATTGAACACTGTATAACTTCATATACTGATTGTGACATTACGTAAAGGAGTTCTGCTCCATGGAATTAGGCACACTTGGGATTTTTTTGTATTCTACTGTATTATGAGAGGTGGTTTTTGTTACTGTGAGATATTTGAGATGGTGGCTGAAATTTCTGTTTGGGGATGTGAAACTTTGTAGTCTGTTAGAGGTGCCCTGATGTCTCAGAGGAACCTGTTGCCCCTGTTGTCATGTACCATGATTGAAGCAGCAGGTTCCTCTGATGACATGTTCATGTACATTTACTGTGTAGCGCTGTGTCACATTCCAGGATGCAGTCATCAGTTTTGCTGTTTGATTAACAAATCATTTTTATTACGTTTCAGAAATGTAAATGTCTTGTTTATAATTACTGGTACATGTGTTTGAGTGTAGATAATTTAGAGTATGCCTGCAGGGTTTAATTATAGGAAAAACATGTTTTACAGGTTCAGATGGACTTCCTTGGACTTTTTGACCCTTCTACAGCAGATGAATCTTGTGATGTGCATGTTGATTTCACTGATCAACTGCCCCCAGAGCCACAGGTTGGAAACGTAGAGTATAAGCTGAAGCTGGTCAACCCATCAAAGCAGCGGTTTGAACATCTTGTTACACAGGTATGGTGTAGATGACGGCTAGTATCTCCGACTTCATTAAATGGGTGTGCACGATATCTTTCAGACAGTCTAGGGGAATATTTGGTTCTTACAAATTTTACTATGTAAGCCACATTATTTGTTGTATGGAAAACGAAGAGAAACTTTGTAGTATGTCATTACGTAGCTCTGGTGGTTTATTACTGGCTGCTGTCGGCATAGGCCCGTGTTCATTTTGGCACTACTGTGCATAGGACTTGTGGTGGACAAAGTGGCCCTGCGGCAGCTTTTTATTATCTGATCATTTCCATAGTTATATGCTTTCCACAAACAAGCCATACTCATCTATCAATCAGGATCAGGTTCAAAGCCCTCAGTACAAGGCACTCAGTTTCACCCTTACCAGAAATTACAAACAAATAATACACACCAAGAAATATTTAAAACTTAACCATATCATGGTATTTTATCAATTTTCACAACAGATTTTAATGTTTTGCAGCCAGGTATGTCACAGAAATACAGGATGGTATCTCTAAACCATAGTTCAAGACAGCAAGTCAGTTAGGCTACCTGAGCTGCTTGAGCTACATGTTGACTTTCATACCACTCTACAGAAGTATCCTGTGCAGTACAATTACAAACTAAGAAATTTCAAACAAAAATAAAACACCTATTGAAGAAGCGAACTGTAAATAAACAACACACAACTCCTTCCACTAAAAAAAAAACATAGGTCTTGTTTCTCATCACAAAGACAGTACAGATATTGTTGCTTTTATTTTTTGCAGACTGTTTCTGAGACTGGGTTATTTGTTGAATGCAGGTTCAGAATTCACTGTCAGCTCTTCCATTCGTAGATTCACCTTTGCACTATTTGCTGTTCATTTTCAGGATTCTCAGCCACCCTGAAGGTACCAGGGGCTGTGTTCCCTCTGTACATTGTCTTGTCCAGCTATCCTGAACCTGAAGAATACAAACGACTGCAATATGTGTTGTTCTGAGTATTGACATTGGCCTCATTTGTGTCCTCCCAGCTTGCTTTAAACTCCATCACAGGAATCTGAATGTTCAGTTCATGTAATAGACTTTAAATTGATGCTTCAGAATGAAGTACTACATCTTTTGTTTTATATTTCTTCTTTCCAAACAATTGTACAATGGGTACCGGGTCTCTTTCCTGGGGGGTAAAGTGGCTGGGGCATGATGTTCACCACCCACCCTGATCCAGTGCCGAGGTTAAAGGCAGTGTAGAGGTGTATGTCTACTCCCCCTCTGGGCCCTTCCCTCTTTTAACTTTTGTCTTTCACAACAAATTATCTTCTTGTTTTTCCAGCATATTTAACTATTTTTAGCTTAAAGATATTGTGAAGCATTTCTTGTAGGTGATTAAAAAAACACATGTTTGCTGCTGGTACCAATATGAAAATGGAATGTGGTAATTTAAGACAACGTGGCACTACATGTGGCTGAATCTTGAGTAACAGAATAGTGGTTGGTAAGCTTACAAAAGAGAAACCACATTTTCTGCCACAAAACAAGTGCAACCTGCTAGTTATGGAGACTTCCATACACATCAGTACATGGTGGGCAAAACCTGTTTCACAATTTTAATGAAATTTTGTGAAAGTACAGAAATGCATAAGGACATGAAACCACTTGCACAGTATGAGGAAACAGGTCAACTATGTTAAAATAATCTGTCATATTGCAACTAAAAGTTTATTCTCAGTGCTTTCTATTCATTACAACATGTTTTGGCTGACTTGGCCATCTTCAGGTAAATACAAAGCTGTATGTAGTATGTGAGAAGTTAATTGCAGCATTAAGTTTTACAAAAAGAAATGAGATCTTATTTTTAGAAATTCTTTAATAATGCATAATAAGTACTGACAGTAATCTTATGATTTGACCGGTTTTTTAAAATATAGTTTAATTATTATCACAACGAGATGTATTGAATGAAAGGAACCACTTCAAGTTTACATGTTTTCAATATCAACCCACCTGGTTACCCTTCATTGTCCCAGTAATATTCAAATTCTTCCCATATTTGTCACGGCATATCTTCATCTTTTTTACCAAGTTTGTGATGCTGGAAAATTGTTGATGCTATAGCCACAGGATTACCATGATGGCACCATCATTGTTCAACAGGATGGGGCACTGCCACATTTCCATACAGAGGTCTGTACCTGCTCCATGGCCTTAGTGTTTCCTAGATCTGACACATCTAGATTTTGGTCTCTGGGGATTCATGGAAGGTGTGTTATATGTTCATTTAATGCCCACAGCCCTCTGTGAGCTACAGCAGTGCATTATGGAGGTGGTAAATAAGTGTACCAAGATATGGTGCAGTGAATGTGGGAAGAATTAGACTGTGGTCGGGACATCTGTAGGGTATTGAATACCTGTAGGTTCACTTTATTTCCTCATGTTGTGTAAGTGGTTGGATGTCATTACAGCTTTCTTGTTTTTAAGCTTTCGCCATGTTCTAAATGTAATTTGTTCCTTTTTGGGTAATTCCCCGGCATCTGAGTTCTAATTGCTCAGATGCCGGGGAATTACCCAAAAAGGAACAAATTACGTCATTACAGCTTTCTGTATTTTTGCAGTATTTGATAGAAGTTGTAAAGTAGGTTCTGCAAGTCCTGTATGGTTACCAAAGAAATATGCAGCTTCATCATCTTTGGTGCTTGGCCCCTTTGTCAGGCCATGGAATCCCTGTTGGGAGGGGGGGTTCATGACATTTGAGTTTAAATGAGGTGGGAATGCAAAGAAATGTAAATTACTCATTTTTGGTGAGAAGTAAATTTGTTTAGATGCAATGAACTGGTTATGGTACAGTGTTGACTATTTCTACCACTTGTTTGATATTAAAAAGTCTGCATCCTGTCCACAGAATGTATTTATTCTTTTTGTATGAGTCTTCAGAGTATACAGCAGATATTTCCCTAAACAACATTAGACAATTTTGTAATGTGGGTTTACTGTGATGTAAGAACTGTATTCTTAGATACTGGTATGCGGTGAGTTTGACTTCATATAGTTAAGCCCATCCAATGAGTATGTGTGCATCTTTGTGTGTGTTGGTTGATTCGTATAGATGAAGTGGCGGCTCCGTGAGGGACAGGGAGAAGCAATTTATGAGATTGGGGTAGAAGACAATGGCGTACTCACAGGACTAGCAGAATATGAGATGACTGTGAGCTTGCAGACACTCCAACAGATGGCATACAAGCTGGGTGCCACAACCACAATCCTCAGAGAGAGACTAGTGGATGGTGATAATGGCAATGGAAGAAAGGTAGCAGAGGTTCTAGTTAGGAAGGTGAGCGACTTTGTGAGCTTTGAAAAGTGTGTAAGCTTCATTAAAATATGTTTGTTTTAATGTCTTGGCTGTCCTCTCTCTTCCTCCTCCTGCTGTATGTGTAGTGCCCCAGAGCCTAGCGATAGGGAGTGGACTGGAATCAATCGCTCTGCTGACACTACATGGGGAGAAATTCCTAATTCCTACTGTCACTGTCGGTCTGGTTGGGTTAAGTTGGCGGTATCTGCCACCAGAACCAGTGAGAGTAGTACCGATTCAAACGGTAGGTTCAAGGACTGTATGACCCAATACAAACGTCCACAATTTTAACTAAAGAAAACTAATTTCTATTTTACAAACAACTATATACGTACGTACATATACATATATAAAGTATCAGTGATGCTCTGCACTGGTAACAGCTTATTTGAGCATTAGGGGTTCCAACAACTCACACCTGTTTTCTCTAGGTTTGTTTTTGCAAAAGAACTAGCTGTCTTGCCTTTACATATTCCAACAAGTTTCGTTAATTTAGAAAAGTAAGCTTCCAATATAGCTTTTGCTAAAATTGACTTACAACAAGGAATTTAGTCCAGTCAAAGTGACTTACCTTTAATTAACAGAAGGTATGCAATGTTAAACAGCATGTCAGCCTCCAATTCGTTACAAGTTCTTCGCCAAATAATATTCTTCCTCAATACAAGTGTGTAGCATCGGTAATCAATTTTCCAAAACTTCGCTGATCAAAGTTGAACCAAAAGTGAATACATTAGCCAAATAATCTTTGGATTATATAGAGGCGATTTGCTCAAGTCATGCATTCTTTCCATTGTTATCACATCCTTACGTCACCAGACCGAGTTTCTAGTATCCTACTTTGTGACAACCTTTTAGACTTCCATGAAGGTGGAGTGCCTAGGTCAGGCATTCCTTACAAATTGACAGACCTTCTCATCACTTAGCCAGTTTACAAACACCTATACATTGTAGCAATTCTCAGACTCAGCTCATAGCAGAGTGTGTTATTTCCTGTTATGTACATGTCCAATATTTAAAGTTACAATACAGAAAAATTATGGAACTACCAAAATTCCACAAAAGTATGACATTCATTACTTATATGTCACCTAGGAACCAGTGTGTTTAGCTGTCTTTGTGTTCCCAGAGCTTCTGTTTATATTCATGTTTCTCTGCATCATCTTCCTTCCTTCCTTCCCTTTCTTCCCTCCCTCCCTACCTCCCTCCAGCCCTTCCTTCCCTTTCTTCCTTCCTCCATCCCTCCCTCCAGCCCTTCCTTCCTTCTGTGTGACATCACTCTGACCTGTTGTTTCCACTGTAATTTTGCATTCCTCTTGGGAATCTTCCTTTTAGTTTTACACTCAGAACTGTTGGGTTTCAATCGTAACTTATTCCTGAAACTTGTCCATTCCATCTGATTCTGTTTTTGTTAATTTACCATCCACTGAATTTATCTTCATTTCCATTATTTGTTGCTTGCTTTACACATATATTCCAAAACTTTGTAATGTAAAACTTAGATGAATGATTTATGTGAGGTAAAATTTTGTAGGAATGAAATAGGATATCACTAGTAAAACAGTATAGTAATATTAAGACATTTTGCAGGGACATTATTTTATTTGACACACACTTCATTCAGACCATTTCACATGACAGCAGGCACCACAACACTCATCACTATTCCAAGCTTCCAGGAGTCAGGGTCCACACATTTTGGTTCAGTGTATTGATTTTATTCTTTATATTTAAATATATTCTGGAAATGTATCATTAGGCTTCCAGACATGCTCCATATCTAACACACACACACACACACACACACACACACACACACACACACACACACACACACACACACACACATTCTTTCTGTGTTGAAAGCTCTACTGCTGAACTTGGAGAGAATACATTGTGAATGGGTTCTTTCCCCTTCCCCCTCTATGTGGGGATTATTAATATACACTTTACCCTTTAATGTGCCTCACTAGCAACAATTGCGTGAGGTCACATCTGGCACATGAGGAGGCCAGGGTCTCCTGCTTGCAAGGTTATTCTGTCACTCAAAACAATCTGTCTTGTTGATGAAGAGTGTAGGTTCTGTTTTAATTAGACAGGTGTTTACATAGGGACTGCACAAATTCATAAATGACTGACAGCCTGTGCTGTGTGCAGCATGACAATGACCTTGTGAATGAGCTGGATTCTGTTACATGATCTTTATGTTTGCACTGTGCATCAGTGATACTTAAACACTTTATTATCCAACAAGTGCACAAATATATAATTTGTAGATATAATTAAAATTATAAAATATTTAAAAGTGTTCCAACATGTTTCGGATCACAAAGGATCCATCATCAGGGAGCCTTATACAGTACTTGGCTAAAATTACAAGAATGGTTCTATCGTGTCTGTTTACATGGATGTAGTCAGTGTTATGGCAGCATATTCTGCCCGTGGTGCGTGTGGTGAATCTGCTCTTTTGAACACTGTCATTACTAGATAAGTCATGGTGTTTCCAGTATGAAAGTGACATGAAAAGAGAGAGTGGAGAATGACCATCATCCAGCTGTAAGACTAAAAAAAAGTTTTATTTCCATAAGTCACATGTCAAAACCATGTTGATCACATTCGAAAGTGATAATCTGTATGGAATTTGTGGCAGAAAGGACTGTCAGTAGCCAATACTACTAGTGTTACTGATGTCTGCAGCAAGAATGAAGCTCATGATACCAGATTTGGTATGTTGGTGGCTTTTGCATGACAGTATACCTATTTACACAGCAATAACTGTAAGGAATTGCTGACTAAAAGTTGGGTTACAGTGGTAAAGCACCTCCATCTTCCCTTGGTCTGGCTGCACCAGACTTAACGGCCACTGATTGACATGATGTTTGACTGTCAGTAAATCATGACAGCATAACAATGCTGTTACTGAAGATAAGTTTTCCAAGTGTTTCCAATGTTCATATGAACAGTCTTAAGTCCCCGTGGAGTATTCTGAGGGAAATTATAAATATTACCCTGTGCATCACTGTTTTTGTAATGTAGTAGTCATTTCTTGCTGCACTCTGTAACACATAAATGAGTGTTCAAAAACGTTGTTCTAAATACATGCATTAACATTTATGTTTGGAGAGACATGTGCTGTGGTTTCTGTTATGGTACAGTAAGAAGTTCCCAGATACAAAATATTTTCATGTAAGGTGTTATTTTTATCAAGACCCGTCAAAACTCCCTTAAGTAATAATGTTACATTTTTCTACATATAAAGTTCTCTTGTAAGTAGTTTTTCTCACTTAGAAGTCCATTTTTGAGTTTTGCACAAAACATTTCAGCTCAATACATCATTATTTATTTCTTGTTGCTGTAACTGTTCCAAAAATAATGCGTGGTTGTGGACCATTTCACCACCTGTGCTTGACCCCTGGACTGTTTGTTTCTGGTTGGTTCCAAGTTTTCTATTTTACTAACTGAAGCCTACCATACAGATACTGTAGCAAGCTTTGAACTTCAAGTGCAGTTTTGAAGATTTTGTTGCTGCATTAAATGATTATATGCTGTGACTTACTGAACATTGAAAACCTGTATAATGATGGCCCTGAAGTGTAGGACACAAACGAAGTACATGGAGAAAGTACGTGATAGTGCCAGCAACAAATGACTTTGGACATGGTTTTTAGATTGTCCATTGTATTAATTTTTCATTGCACGAAAGTAACTATGTTCAAGCTTCCTCGATAACATATTTATATTTGTGATCTGTGTGTTTGACATATGGTGAAGTAATGGCTTTGGATCAGAATACAAAAGTTGATCCAAAAAATGAACTGCATTTGTGATTTACCCTACAAGAACTTCTTCCCTTTAAGAAGTACCTTTTTAGTGTTCATTGAAAAATGTTTTAGGCAGGAAACACTGTATATCACGTGGTACAATCTTGTCAGATTAGGTAGAAAATGAATGCAAAAGTTTATTTTTATGCAAACTTGTTAGCAACACCTTTGTGTGTCATACTTTGGTTTCTTCTAATTCTTTGTGTTCAGAGACAGTGTTTCAATTGCATATTTTATATAGGTCCCAGATGATCAGCATAACATAGAGGTACGTGTGGCCGTTATGGGAAGTGCAGATGCTGGCAAATCGACACTGCTTGGGGTGTTGACACAGGGCCAACTGGACAATGGACGAGGCCGTGCCCGACTGAACATGTTTCGGCACCTCCATGAAGTGCAGTCTGGAAGAACCTCATCAATATCTCATGAAATTCTGGGCTTTGACACACAGGTCAGTTCATATTCTGTTACTAGGCACCATCGTATATTGTGATTTGAGGTTCTTATTGTCTGGATGGTCTATGAAGATTACTGTCTTATCAGATGTGATGTCTTGTTGTTCAGTGGATATGGACCAACATTTGACAGTAATATTCAACCTTCAGGTTCAGGGTATGATCGTGTATCTACATGTTCTGCTTTTTGAAGATGGTGGTAGCAGGTTCCTTCAAAATGTTTGCATCTGTCTACAAAACTGCATGGTTTCACATCCAGAAGATAGTGATCTTCATCTTTAATGTGTCTTAATTTTGCTGGCAGGGTAATGGAAGTATTGTCAGCGGTAAGATTAGGCTCTTACAGATCAAGGTAGTATGGGGCTGACAGGCATGTTTCAATTCTGGAGTAACAAATAATTGTTAACAATTCCAGAATCCTGTTTACACAGTT
>Ga0123355_10003703_pt1 | contig 22042 bp, 12 predicted proteins | sample TergutEmb28metaG_3_FD_89872 | JGI IMG/M metagenome (GOLD analysis project Ga0123355, IMG submission 89872) | Embiratermes neotenicus P1 segment gut microbial communities from Petit-Saut dam, French Guiana - Emb289 P1 | ecosystem: Host-associated > Arthropoda: Insects > Digestive system > Gut ... | reverse complement strand
TTTTATCGAAACAGGTTCTTTGATAAGACTTAAAAAAAATGTTCAGGATATTATTATCCCATCCGAAGAAGAGCATATCGAAATGTTTCCGCTTGATTTTGAAGAATTTTTATGGGCATTGGGTGACGAGGCAACCATTCCGTTAATCAAACAATGCTTTGATTCAAAAACTACACTCGGTCAGGCACTTCATAGAAAGATTATGAACGATTTTAGGCAATACATCCTTGTGGGTGGAATGCCGCAAGCGGTGCTTGAATATGTGGCAACGAAGGATTTTGAAGCGGTGGATACCGTCAAACGACGGATTCTAAAACTGTACCGTGATGATGTTTCCAAGTTCGCACAGGGTTACGAGGATAAGGTTTTCGCTATATTTGACGGGATTCCCAGTCAACTGTCAAAAAGCGGTAAAAAATATCAACTGTCTTCCATTTCAAAGCAAGCTCGTTTCAGAAGCTACGAGGACTCTTTTATTTGGCTACATGAAGCTATGGTTGTCAATACCTGCTTTAACGCAACTGACCCTAATGTCGGGCTTGCGCTTAGTGCCGACTATTCGATCCAAAAATGCTATATGGCGGATACAGGGCTTTTGATAACCCATGCCTTTATGGACAGTCCTTATATCGAAAACGAATTATACAAAGCGATTCTCTTTGATAAGTTAAATATCAATGAGGGCATGGTGATGGAGAATGTCGTTGCTCAAATGCTGAGGAGAAACGGCCATAAGCTCTATTTTTATTCCCGGAATGACAAAGAGCATCGTGAAAATCATATGGAAATTGATTTCCTTATAACCGAGAAGAAAAAGATCGCACCGATTGAAGTTAAGTCCGGCAGCTATACATCGCACTCTTCTTTGGATAAATTCAAAAAAAAGTTTTCGTCTAAGCTCGGAGACTCATATATCCTCTACACCAAGGATGTTATGATGAAGGATAATATCACCCATCTGCCAGTTTATATGGCGATGTTTTTGTAAGTTTTTAAGCTTATACCACAGCACTGAGGTTTTTCTATGGGAATGTCGAAATCCAAGCATATAAATGCAAGTGGAGAGTGTGGAAACCCCGCACTCCCACTTGTCACAGGTAATTGTAAATATTATCGAGCTTTTTAATATCGTGGCGTTTGCTAATGGTGATGGGGGCAACTTCAATGTCAAAAAACGCTTTCATTACTTTGTCAATCCTGCGGTAATTCAATGCCTTTTGCGCCAGCAGTAGCGACTTCTTCTCAGGCACTAATCCTATTAGCCATAACATCTTACGCCCAATTGTCGCATTCTTTATCTTCGACCTGATAATCTCTTCGGCTTTCGCTTTTTTATAGAAATTACCGAAAGGCACTATCCTCATAAATGTCTCCAGAAATATCTGTTGTCTGTTATCAAGTATATCAACTATCTGTTTGGATATAGAGGATTTGTTAGTATACCCACGAATGGCTTTAGGCTTTGTCAATTTAACCTCGGCTCGGAGTAAACCCTCACAATCTTCCGGGATGGATTTTTGCCCTATACTAAAATATGATTCACTTGTATCATCTCCAAGTAGGGCTTCCAAATCATATAGCATAAATTTTATACCGTTGCTATTTCCGTCATAGCATAAGCTAATGTCATCATCCAGCCAATTATCTGGTGAGGGTGAAAATCCCTTGACCTTACCAACGCGACGCAAAACTTTCAAATAGTCGGACACATTTTCTTGGTTGTGTACGTCAATGTCAGTTGTTATCTCCATCCCTGACAATTCAAAATCGTTAAGTTGGTATTTGTTATTGAAATAACCGCTGATGCGCTTCTCTAGCTTACGGATCAGCTTTTCTAGGTTCGGTTTGTCAGTGTCCAGTAGCCGACATGGATTTACAATCAGTTTTATTTTCTTTTTATATTGGCTATCGCAGTACAAAATTATTATCCCTTTGGATGTAAGTGCATAATCGGCATACCTATTTTCGTCCACATACTCTAATGTGCTATAGACACCATCAAAGAGTTTAGTAAATTTTTCTGAGTCAAGGATCATGGTAAGGTGAAATGTGCATTGTAGGAACATAGTAAAACCCTCCTATTTGCAATTATTTTTTACATACTTGTAGTGGAGGCGATATTTTTTATCATGCTATTGCCTGCTGTTGATTGTTAAACTGCAATCCCAGTATTATTTAGTGGTCATTTTATTTGATAATCAAACCAACTATAAGGCATGAAAGTATTCTCGTTTGTATGCCCAACGATCAGCATGTGTTCTCGTAGTGGGAGAGTGGGATTCTCACGCTCCCACTACTGTCTTTATACGGCATAATGGGGAATTTCCTGTAGTTGACATTTCATGGAATTATCAAAAGGGACTACGATAACTTTTAATTATTCATGCCCGTGTACTATACCCCGCTTTCTTAAATTCTGCTTGGGGTAACGGGAAATTCGAGAACACGTTGACGGTGCTGTTCGGCTCTAAAGGCAGACGCACCCTGCCCACAGCTTGCATCAGTTCTGACTCTATCATCCAAAACTGGATATTACGCAGTAGCTCCCGCTCGAACGTCATAAACCAAAATGCTGTACCGTTGTGCTGTACCGGCTGATATTTCAGCTTGTCGCTGTCGTAGATTTCATGTCCCATCGTATACGCAAACAATTTGTATATCCATTCTGGTTGATGGGGAGTGCCGATAACATCTAAATCTTTGCCACGCAGGAAGTCAACCCCAGTGGTCTTACCAAAGTGCATGGTCGCATTTATATAGTCTGCATGCTTTTTAAATGTGACCGTATGCTTAACGCCCGTCCATGCTTTGACTTCTTTTAGTACAGAGGGTTTTTTAGCTATGTCGGCGCGGCTCTTGGTGTTGTCGGAATATTGATTCAGCGTTCCTAAATTCTTGATGTTCTTGCACTGATAAAAGCTCACGCGGTCAGCACCGAAAAAGTTATTGTAAATATCATGATTTGCGGTTGCGGATAAAACTATATATTTGACACGCGGATTCAAGTTAAACGGTCTGAAAAATACGATGCTGTCGGCAGATTGGTTACTTTCCAATAGGTTATTTTCTTCGTACATCTTCTTGAAGTAGAAGCGTTCAGCGCGGCAAAATGACGCTATATCAATGGCAGTCGTTATAACGTCGTATTCGCGGTAATACCTGATTTTCTTCAGCGTGAAAAAAGACTGTTTTGATTGGGCGGCGTCAATCGCTGTCCGTATTTTTTTCGCCAAATCACACTCGGGATGAATCTGACTCAGTATATTCTGGCACTCGGCGAACGTGATTTCTACTTGGTTCGGTATCATGCAGTGCAGCAGTATATCCTCGTCGATTATCACGGCATCATATTTGTTCAAAGGCCAGTAAGCCATCGTCAGTAAGCGGCTGTGGGTCGTGAATGCGTTACACATGGACTTATAAAACAAAATTAAATCCTTTAAATATGCATCCAGTATTTCACGGCATTTACTGTCTACCGCCTCGGTGGCTATAATTCCCTTGATATAGTCTGCCGTCTCGTGATACCGCCCGGACTGGTGTAACCGTTCTATGCGAGTCCAAATTTCCGGCGGCAGCTTGTTTCTTATGGATTTATCGTATAATGACGGGCTTTTTACTCTGGGGAACATATACTCGGATTTCTCGAAAAGTTCATTTTTTAAGTCATTTGACGAACACGCAAACAGCCCTCGCAGGTCAGTGTTCGATTCAAAAACGCCCATAGCGATTGTTGATTTGCCGACTCCGACTGGTGCATTGATTACATGAATATTAGAATCGTCAGCGTTAAGCGCGGTCATAAATTTCTCTAAAAAATCAGCGCGCGCATCTTCGATGGGATAAAATTTCTCGACTGGATGGTTGGATAATTTCTGGATACAATGACGCTTAGGCTTGATGGTCGATAAAGTATCTCTGGCGTGGTGACAGGTATCTTTGTGGTGACAGAATATATCGCATGGATATGGGTTGGTATTGGACTTTTTCAATCCATTGAGATGGAATTGCCAGTCTGAATATTTTTTTGGCTTGAAGTCAAAATAGGAATGCCGCTTCAGGATTTTCATGAATTTGTCCGAGCCTGTTTCTATCTGAATGAGGTTGGTCGCAAGACCAGTTAGTTCATCTTCTGACAGCAATCGTTCACCTGCTGAAAATTCATTAAATAGTTGACAGGTTGAACCAAATTTTTTCAGGAGTTGAGACCGATTGGGTAGATGAATCTTTGGTCGCTTCGTCCCCAAAGATGGTGAATTGACAATAGTAGAATTGATAGAACTAATTGATTTTGACATATCAATCATCTTGATTTGATAGAAAGAGTGATAAATCGGGGATTTATCACCATTCTCTATATTGTATATAATGGTATTTGGTGATGAATCCCCATGAATTGATTCATGGGATTCACCTGATGATTCTAATGAATCTGATGTATTTCTATGAATAATTGATATATCTAATATTTTATTGGTATTCAATGACATTCCAGTCTTGGAGGCGAATCTGTAGATATGTTCTTTATAATGTTTATCTCCATATCTATCTCTCAACCAGAGGCTCATACTCTGGAATATCAACCAAATATTGACTGTTGGCATGGATTCATCAAGGTATAACAGCGGACTATTGCCGCCGAGTACGACTCTAGTTATGTCAGTAATCTCTGGACTGCTTTCTGGGAATATTACTCTCAGTGCCTCAAGCATCAACTTTGCCACACGAGCATACTTGATGGGGACATCGTTCAAAAATATCACCGTGAACCTCTGGTGTTCAGGAGTAGAATCAAACTGATGGTAAGCGAATAGAATCGACAAGCTATACTCGTCAGCTCGTGCTTTTACTTCATCAAACGAAACAATTTTTTTGTGATTATCGTTGTTAAACTCGAACGCGAATACCTGCATTTGATCGAAATTGTCTTCTCGTGCCAATCCATACTTGAAGGCTTTGTTGACTGATGTACTGTCTGAATTATCGACTGCCTTGAACGTCGCGGGGCAGAAACTTCGTCCTTCGCTGGCAATAATTCGTGCAAATGATTTAACATTATCGCTGTTGACTTCATAGGGACGCCCGATACGGTTTTTAATCTCGGATATTTCTCCGTCATATTGGGGCTTGGCTGTAAGACGGTATCTATCTAAACAGCATTTGAATGTTGTGTTGTTCATGTTTTATTCATCTCCTTGTGATATAACAGTGGGGTAAAAAAAATGAAGCGCACCATAATCAGCACGCCTCTGTTCGAAATATTTAATTGTGTCAATTCAAAAACGTCTCCACAAAGTAAATTTAATTACTTTCTTGTAGGAGATAAGCTAAAAATAATTGCAAAAAAATAAGGAGCACGATTTCATGCTCCTTGTTTCTGTCTATATTTCCTGCATATTTTTATCTACATCCAGATAATGCACTATCCCACTGACATTCACTGGGGGTGTGATTAGAATACCCATACGACATCGTGAGTTAAACTATCTATTGAACATTTGCTGCAAAGCCTTTGTTATCGCGTATCTTCAACGTTGTATTTTGGTAGCGCATCTTGTAGTGCTAGTGCTATAATATGTATGGGTCATAAGCTTAAAGATATTAGCGCAAACACCTATTTGATAGTTTAAATGACATGCAAAATGAAACCAGTATACAGGACTCAAACCGAAATTGCAGGAGGACGCAATGAGCAACAAAAAAAGAGTAATCAGCCCAAAGTCCGAAGGTGGCATAGGGATTCACTTCGAAAATCGTGTACAAGCATCATTTGTTGTCTTGATGCTCGCGCACGGCTTTTCTCCATGTCTCCCATCTTGGCCTATACATAAAATTGCGTTTCAGAAAGGCTACATGGGATTTGAAACAGACGATATTGTTGTACACGTAGAGTCCTCCAGTGGTTTACAGGCAAAAATGATTGGTCAAATTAAAAGTTCAATTCGATTTAACAATAGCAACGTAGATTTCAAAAATATGATACGCGATGCATGGCTTGACTTTAATAACAAAAACGTATTCCATGAAGAAGCAGATGTTATTGCATTACTATGCGGGCCTTTAACAGAAACAGACACAAGCAACGTAAGGCCTCTCTTAGAACATGCGCGACAGGCAGAAAATGCAACAGATTTTCACATTAAACCAATGAGCAAAAAACAAAAAGAGAAGCTAGAGATATTTAAGACAGCTCTAGATGAAGCTAATGGTAGTGATGTAGGCGAAGATGAGCTTTGGCGATTTCTGAAATCATTTTACGTACTAATATATGATCTTGATATTGAGGGCATTGTATTATCGTTATTGAAAACCCTGATATATAATGACGCCAATGTAATATGGGCACGAATTGTTGAAAATGTCACATACAGGAACTTTGGAGGCCAGATCACAATTGATAATATCCCTGATGACATTAGAGAAGCATTTACTAAAAAACCTGCGCATATTATTCCGCAAGAATTCTTGCCTCCAAGAGCCACTACACCACCAAATTGGAACTTGTCAGACCGTGGAAATACATTAGCAAACCTTTCGCTACTAGGCTCTTGGGATGAAAGAATGGAATACGACAGAGAAGTCGTAACTCAAATAACGAAGGCAAATTATGAATTGTTGAAACTAGAACTCAGAAACATACTGCAAGAAGAGGATACCCCCTTGGCTGTAACTGGCAGTATATGGCGAATCAAAGACCACCGAAATTTGTGGGATAGCTTGGCATCGAGATTTTTGGATGATGACCTGGATAATTTACAGAAACAAATTACAGCGGTGCTTAGTGAAAAAGACGAAAAGCTAACTTCACAACGAGAGTTAGATTCGTGGAGTGCGGCCTTTTATTACTCAAATTTTGCTACTTCTGCGAACCTTAGAAATGGATTGGCTAATAGCCTCGTTTACATTGGCTGCTATTATGAAAAACTTATAAATTGTACATCGAATAAGGCAGAAAGCTTTGCTTGTTTATGTATAAGAGAGATATTCAATAAGTCAGATTGGATATTATGGCGCAGCATAGATTCCTTGCTGCCGCACATGGCTGAGGCCGACCCCAAAGAATACATGATAGCTATAGAAAATGATCTGGATAGAGAGAGCGAGTCGTCATTTTATGTATTTGAATCACTCGAAGGTAAAAATAGTGGTATTGGAACTAACCTGTATCGCTCGCTAGAAATAATTGCATGGGAAGAAGAGCATCTGACATCAGCCGCCATATTGCTATGTAGGCTTGCAAGGTTTAACAGTAGTGGCGATAGGAACAAGGCGATCGCCAGCTTAACGTCTATCTTTCTGCCATGGCTTCCACAAACAAAAGCTCCGTTCGAAAGACAAGCAATTACAATCAGCGCAATCGTTAGAGAATTTCCGGACATTGCTTGGGAACTTTTGATTAGCCTAATGCCCAATAAAGTGCAAACAGCATTTGGTACAAGTAAACCGAAATATAGAAACCCACTGGCAGATGACTGGAAGCAGCCTGTTCTAAAGGTAGAGTATTGGAATCAAATAACTTTGTATGCAAAACATATCATTGACTTAGCCAAAGGCGACCATACTAGACTTGCATCGTTGATAAAAAATCTTGATAATCTAATCAAGGATGCACTTGAGGATGCTATTATTTATTTTTCTGAAAGTGCTGACAATTTTACCGAAGATGAAAAAGCAATCATATGGAGCGAGTTGACTCTATTTATAAAAAGACATGAGAGTTTCCCTGACGCTGATTGGTCGTTTGATGATGAAACATTAAAGCGACTCAACGATGTCAATTTAGGACTGAAGCCGAGAAGCCCATCTAACTATCACAGAATTTTGTTTAAAGAAGGAAAGTGGGATTTGTACGAAGGCAGATACAGTGATGGCTACCATAAACGTGAAGAGTGGTTTCAGAATCAATGCGAGTCCGCATTAAAAGAAATCATTTGCGAAGAAGGACTAGAGGCTTTAACTGAATTTGTGAATAATGTTGACCATCCCTATGAAGTTGGCAGAACACTTGTGGGTATTTCAGACTCCAGTATAGATGCATTTGTTTTGCCTAACCTACTTGCTAGTGATTCGGTGTCAATTAAAATGTTTGCGGAGCGATATGTAAATGTAAAGCATTACAAAGATGGCTGGGACTGGGTTGATACGTTGAATATCAGCCAGTGGAGCAAAGAGGAAAGGCTTCGCTTTGCGTTGCACTTGTCGTATACAAATAAAACATGGGCGATGATTGATGAACATTATCCAGAAATAAAGACAGAGTATTGGTCACAAATGCGACCAGATATTGGTTATGTTCATTCAGATGACACAAAAAAGGCCGTTGAAGAATTACTAGCTCACAATAGGCCAAAGGCTGCTATTGCATGTTTCTTCTATCAATATTACGATAAAAAAGATGTAGACAAAACTATGCTCACAAAAGCGTTACTAATGGGAATTGAAACTGACGAACCTGAATACGCAAGGGATAGACACGCCCATAGCGAGCTTATCAAATTGCTTCAGGGGGATAGTAGCGTAGACTCTGATGATATGCTCCAAATCGAATGGGGATATTTTAAAGAGTTAGATGGCTATGATGGAGCCGCCTCGAAAACATTAGAGAAGCGTTTGCAAACAGATCCCGTCTTTTTCTCTGAAATAGTGAAAATGCGCTTCTATGTAGAAACTTCTGAATTTCTACCATATAGCAATGAAAAGGCTCGTACTCTTTTATATAGATGGCGTACCCCTCCAGGTACACATGATAATGCAAATTTTGTTTATAGTGATTTCGCAAGTTGGATGTTGCGTGTCGAGGATTTATTTTCGGACTTTGAGCATTTTGATGCTGTATTATACGAAATAGGAAAGATTTTATTCTACGTGCCACCTGATAAAAATGGCTTTTGGATTAACAAAGAGATTGCTTCCATGCTAAATGAAAAAAAATACACAGATGTCCGTGACGGATTGTTTAACGAAGCGTATAATTCTCGCGGGGCACGTATTGTGGATGAAACCGGGCAGGCTGACCGAGATATAGCTGAAATGTATAGAGAGCGTGCAAGTGAAACTGAGAAGGAAGGGTTTAGGCTTCTGGCAGGATCGCTTAACAGAATTGCGTCTAGCTATGACTTCGATGCAAAAAGAACGGTAGAGCGGTATTTGCACAGACAACATAATGCAATACTTTAGAAATGAGACTCAGAATGAAAGGCATGTTTTGATGTTATTGTTCAAAATAATCCTTGTATTGTTGAAATTCTTTAATTGCCAACACAGTATTTTCGTTTTTTTCCAATCTATGAATCATATTTAACGCTTCATCTATATAGTATAACGCCTTGTCTTTACACCGTAATTTCATATTAAAATCATAAGAAAATACATGTGACATTTTTAGACACATAACAACTTGCTGATACGCAGAAATTGTCATAGGATTGTCACCTATAACATTTTTATATATTTGCACACACTTCTCTGCACATACAGTGGCGTGTTTATAATCATCATTATCAACATAAAACATTGATAGATAGAAATACAGCACTCCTGTTTCATAAGACTTACCAAGTGTCCGTTCCAATTCCTCGCAGGCACTTTGCATTTCATTTAACGCATTTTCATCCACATCCCTTAGTTCAAGCAAGTACGGAAAGAATGTAATCCAGCTTTGCACCTGTATTCTCTCATTAGATTCAAGTGCAGTCTCAGAAAGACTTTGAAACTGTGACTCTATCTGTTCTGCGACAACTCGTGCATTATCTAAATCTCCACTCGAAAAAAACATCAATGCTTGAGAAAATGATTTGTTTATGTCTTTAAGTTCTTCGTCTATTTGCTGATAGATTGGAGTGCTTTCATCGCTCAAAATTTCAAGCCATTTATTTTTATAATGTGCGGATTTAACATCATCTCCCAAATACCCATATATTGCGTGTAATTGCATATAAACATCACACAGGATTATATACATATTTTTTTCATTAACCTCTGGAAGCAATTTAAATGAATCTGTTCTTTTGTAAAAATCTAAAAATTTAAGACAGGATGATAGAGCCAAATCTGTTTCAAAAATAGCGACGGCTCCCTTTTGTACAAGAAAACATAATTCTGAGGCATAGCCATTAGCACTGGGTTTGTTAATTTTTGAAAGATGTCCTATTGACAATACAGCGTGATCTTTTAATCGCAAAAACATATTGCGTGGTGGATTAGTAGGATAGTCTTTAGGTAACAAAAACTTGAAAATGCCCACAAGGGAATTTATATATTTCCCAATATCGCCACGGTGTTCAATTTGATTTCTAATTACTTCTTGCAATAGTGGGTGTTCATCGTAGTTCCCATCCTTTAAATGATTTTTTTGTAATAGCGAAAGCTCTGTCAAATCTGAAGCAATCTCATCCCAATTAGATTCCGATATTTTTTCTGCTAAGCTTTCCGGCAAGTATTCCCTAGCGATGGGAAATAAATCAACGGGTATATTAACGGGACTCATGTAGCTACATAAACACATCAATTCTTTTGCTACGTCACCGAGTTTTTCAATGGAAATATTCCACGTTGTTCCAACCACTTTTTGATAATATTCATCATCAGGGTTTGGAGTGGATTTTGCATTGTCCAGCAGACCTAATCCTTGTTCATCCAGCTTATTTATATATCTTTCAAACGAGCATTGAACTCTATTAATATAAGCACAAGCTTGCTCAAGAGCGAGAGGCAAGCGCCCTAATCTGCTAGCAATTTGTGTTGCTAGAGCATCGAAATCATAAATGCTTGTTCGCTTGCAAATAAAATCAACTGCCTCGAGAGGATTAAATAAAAGCGTTGCGACAGAATTTGGAAACCCGGAATGCTTACGCGTTGTAATTAAAATGTTACCATTAGAAAGATTTGAATAGGGCAAATACCCTTGTATATCATCAAAATTTTCCGCATTATCTAGCACAAACAAATACTTTTCATGATTATTAAACCAATCCTGAATATGTTGCTTTAGTTGTTCGGTTGAGCAACTCTCATCTTCAGGAATAATATCATGCATTATCGCAAAGCCTCTAAAACCTTGAAATATCATTGATGGGCTGTGAGCATAAATCCACCATATTGTATTGTATTCCAAAGAGTATCTGTACGAGAACTCTAAAGCCAGTTGTGTTTTTCCAACTCCACCCAATCCGCACAATGTATGTACAGCAAATTTTTCATCAGTAAATTTTCGTTGAATATCAGCTATTTTTCCTGTTTGCTCAACAAAAAACTTATTTTGTGGATATGGAATGTTATTATCTGCAGGTAAAATTTGTTGTTTTGAGTTTCCGCGAAATCCCCACGCTTCTTCATCTGTCGGAACGCACCAACTATTTGGACTAACAGCAATGCGAATACGTTCCCGTAATTCATTTGGGGTATCCTTGGATAAATCTACATACACATAAGATGACAATAACCCATTTACAGGAGTATCATCTATTTTGAAAACAATTATAGACCTGTTTTTCCCTAAAGGATCTCTAGAAAAATAAGCAGTCCATTCCGCCTTGACCCAATCGGATGTATAATTTGATGAATGAACCACTACTAAGCGTTCACACTCTCGGATTGCATCATCCATGAGAACAATAAAATTGCCTCCAGATTTAGGGAAATCTCGTGCTTGTAATGTAAAAGAATACCCTTGTGCCTGTAACACTCCTGCAATCCAACTTGCGATTTTTTCATCAGCTTTATTATAACTTATAAAGAAGTCTTTCACTTTTAAATGTCCTCCTCTATGAAACCACAGTAGCAAACACAAGATGTTTTCATTTCTTTGTCAAGTATAATTTACCATAGCTTGCCTTGTTTCGCAATGTAAAGAGGAAGCGGACGAGAATTTTAGCCGTATGAGCAATGGGGTAGAAAAGTGGTCACAATAGCCGCTCTTCAACCTCAAACGTAAAAATCCCAATATCGCCCATTTTAAGGACGCTGCAATCATGTCGTTTCAGTTTGAATAACTTCGTATAATGCCCCAAGCTTTTCAAGACTTCATACGGACTACCAAGCTTCATATCTTCCAGTGCATGTTTCGATGCTACAATACGACCTAAAGGGAAGAGCGCACAAACGGTCGGTTTGAGCGCGGGATTGATTACATGAACAATGCATCAGTCACCTTTTAATAATGGGCAATTTCTGTTTGATCCTTTTGGTTTGAGTCGTGTAATTGGAATTCGTGAATCCTGACCAATATAAACTTCACAATATGATAGGTTTTGATATAGTAGTAAGTAAAGAAAAAAGCCTGCCCTTCGTAAGCGTAAAATATCCTCGACATATACTAGGCGTGTATTATCAGTTAGACTATCTATAAAAACATGAAAAACTGTAGTGAAGAAAGTAAAGATATTCAAGACGAATAGGAGTTGGCTGAAATAGATACCCTGAAATTAGCAAACGAGTACAGGCAAGCTCATTGGTTCGGAGTGATCCAAGAAAAGCAATCAAGCGGATTAACAACAAGGGAATATTGTAAAAGTGCCGGAATAAAAGAGAGCGCGTATTATTACTGGCAGCGTAGACTACGAAAAGTCGTAGCCTTAGAGCTAATGTCGCACGAGCATGAGTCTGATTCAGTCCTATCATCAAAGAGTATAGGCAGTCCGCCACAAACGGTAATCGAGCATCCGACAAATGTTGCAGCCCCCCAAAGTTGGACGCTCTGTACGGAAGCACCTGTAAACAACCAAAGGTCTCAAATGACCATAAGAATAGGTAGCTGTGAAGTACAGGTAGATGAAACGATTAATCCTGATTTATTAGCAAAAGTCTGCCGTACATTGGTTTCGCTATGTTGACGTTTACGAATAAGTGCATTTACTTGGCTTGCGGTCATACAGACATGAGGAAATCAATAAACGGTTTGGCTGCAATCGTCGAGGGTAGCTTCAAGCTTAGCCCTGTTTGCGATGCCATATTTGTGTTTTGTAACCGTAGCCGTGACCGCATAAAAATATTGGAGTGGGACGGCGATGGTTTTTGGCTTTACTTCAAGCGTTTGGAGAAAGGTCGCTTTCGTTGGCCGCAACTTGGTGACGATACGCCGACGATGACACTGACGAACGAAGAGTTTTCTCATTTGTTAGGCAGTCCGAAAATGGTACAGAAGCTGTTGCGCCAAGAGGTTAGCATAGGGGCTGTTATATAGAAAAGCTATATGAAAAATTTTCGCTTCAAGCCTGTAAATACGTGTGTTTACAGGCTTTTTGTGGTATAATTGTGACATGAAAACGACTGATAAAACAATCACGATTCCTATCACTGAATATGAATCTTTGAAGGCTCAAAACGCTGACCTTACGAAACAAGTCGAATGGTTTATAAACCAACAACGGCTTGCACAACATCGCCGGTTTGGAGCATCTTCCGAAAAGAGTGAGTATGAGCAGCTGACCATTTTCAATGAAGTGGAAGCCACTGCAACCGTTAACGAACCTGAGCCTGAATTAACAGAGGTTGTAAAGCATTTTCGCAAGAGGAAACGCCTTGTTAACGACCGCTTGCCGGAAGATTTACCTGTAGAGGTTATAGAACACGACCTGCTGCCGGAAGCACAAGTTTGCCCGGAGTGCAGTAGTGATATGCATGTTATGGGACGGGACACTCGGCGCGAACTTGTAATTATTCCTGCGCAGGTGAAAATCCGTGAGCATGTCAGTAAGGTGTATGCATGCCGTGATTGCGAGAAAAATGCATGCAGTGTGCCGATTATAGCCGCACCGGCCGGCAAGCCTGTCATTAAAGGCAGTTTTGCGTCGCCGGAAGCGATTGCACATATAATCTACCAAAAGTTTGTGATGGCAACACCGCTGTATAGGCAGGAGCAGGATTGGGCACGGCAAGGCATAGCACTTTCTCGCCAAACCATGTCTAATTGGTTGCTCAGAGCCACAGAAGATTGGCTGTTGCCAATTTACAACAGGCTGCGTGACGCACTTATGACCTACGATGTGATACATGCTGACGAAACGGTCTTACAAGTGCTTAGAGAGCCGGGCAAGAAGGCTCAAAGCAACAGCTACATGTGGCTCTACCGAACGGGCAGATATAATCGTGACGGCACAGAAGTTGCTTATCCCATTGTGTTGTACGAATATCAGCCCGACCGGCGAGCCAAGCATCCGAAGGAGTTTTTGAAGGACTTCAGCGGTTACTGCCATGCAGACGGGTATGAGGGTTATCATTCATTGCCGGACAACATCACTGTTGTAGGGTGTTTTAGTCATGCCCGAAGAAAATGGGATGAAGCTCTGAAGATGTTGCCTGAAAAAGACCGTGCCGGCAGCAATGTTCTGCGCGGCAAAAGATACTGTGATAAGCTTTTTGAGTTGGAGCGTGATTTTGCCAACCTCACACCGGAGGAACGCTTTGCCAAGCGACAAGCAGTGGCTAAGCCTATTTTTGATGTGTTTTTTTCATGGGCAAACGACTTGAAGGCTATGCCTAAGACACCCCTCGGCAGTGCCGTCACTTATATGTTAAAGCAACGCAAATATTTGGAGCATTACCTTTTAGACGGACGGTTGGAAATCAGCAACAACCGTGCAGAGCGTTCTGTTAAACCTTTTGTCATTGGCAGAAAGAACTTTCTCTTTGCCAATACTCCCAGAGGTGCAAGAGCCAGTGCTGTCATGTACAGCATTGTGGAAACCGCCAAAGAGTGTGGACTTGATCCTTTTAGATATCTAAACTATATTTTTTCCAATGCACCAAACTTGGATTCTGAAAATAATCCTCACGCACTTGACTTGCTCATACCCCAGTCCGCTCCAGATTTTTGCAAGTAATCTACGCTCAGATAGAACTAGGGCGTATTTTTTTATTTGACGCTTACTGCCCTTCGTGGGCAAGCTCTTGTTAATAATTTTTTTCACCATGAACAACTTCAGATTATAGGCAAGAACGTGGTGCTATACATAGACCAACCATGCTATACATAACACTTCTTAGCTTCATGTCAAAAGTTTCTTTGTGTTTAATCTTGAAATTTTCTTTACTAGCTCTTTTGTTTCAGGGTGATTCTTGCCTAGTCTTCGTTCCATTATATCTAACGCAGATTTGTAATGAACCACTGCTTTTTCATCGAAGTTCAGCCCCTCATATGCTTCCCCCTGAACACCAGTTATATATGCCGTTATATAACTATCTTCTGGCATTTTATTTAGCCTTAATGCCGTATCTAAATGAGCCATTGCATCATTATACCTACTGGCTTTGAGGCTTATTTTTGCTAATCCAACATAATTTCCAACCATGTTTGAGTGATGTTCGGCAGGAAGTTTTTTGTTTATTCTCAAGGCTTCGTTAAGTAACTCTTCTGCAAGTTGGAACTCACCTCGTTCTCGATAAACACTCGCAATATTGTGCATTGAAACAGCTATACCAGCTTTACTCCCGACTTTTTTTCGCATTTCAAAAGCAGCACTAAAATTTTCATGTGCTTTTTCAAAATCTTTTTGAGCAAAATGCACATAGGCTATTCCGTCATATCCATCAGCCACCTCAGCATTTTTACTTATATTATTTATTCGATGCAGTGACAAATGTTCTTTATAGCACTTTTCTGCATCATCATAATTTCCCATAAGAAAATTGGTCCACCCAAGACGGTCATAACAGTTGGCGACTTTCACTGTATCCTTTTTCACGAAAGCTATATTAAGGATATCTGTAAAATATTTAAGTGCCTTGTCATATTCGCTTAAACTAAGATAAACCTCTGCTTTACCCTGATATATTTCTGATTTGACAGTTAAATCACTGATTCTTAGCTCGTCAAAAATATTAGAAGCACTTTCATATAAACTTAAAGCCTTAACATGATTATTTTTGCGACGATTGATTTCTGCCATTGTAAGTTGTATATGACCAATTAGAAGGTGATTGCTATTATTGTATCCAATCTTCTTTATACAATCTTCAAATAAAATCAGAGCTCCTTCATAATTGTTTGCGTCATATAACCGCACAGCTTCAGCTAACTCAACCGTTGGCATTCCTGGTATCTCATAAATTTTTTTTGTTGATATATCTCTTTTAGTGAATATATTTAGCATTTTGCTTTTATAGTCATTATGCTCGTATTCATTACCTAGAGCTTCATGTATGCTCGATAAATGTCTGTATACTTCAGGGAGTAAAATGTTATTGTTTTTTACTGTGGGTAATATATCTTCTACTAATTTTTTCGCATAATCTGCTCTATTATTCATTAAGTAAATATCAGCTTCATTGAATACTGCTTGCGCATTAATCAGCATAGCAAACTCATTGTTGCGCATATATTTATCGGCTAACTCTTTTGACTTAACTGCATACTCTAAGCTTTTGTCATAATCTTTTTGAAAATATAAAACAGTAGAAATAAAACCATAGATATAACCCAGCATCAATTTACTTTTTATCTGATGAAGGGTACTAAAAACAGACTCTGCTCGAAGCAGATGATCCAAAGCTTTTTCAGGAATAGAAGATACATTATACAAATAGCCTAACATGCCGTGAAGCAAGCCCAAATTATGTGAAGATTTGCTATTATGATTTGCTAATGCTTTTTCATATAACTCTATCGCAGAATCAAATTTCCCAATGTTATAATAGTTATCAGCAACTCTTCTGTAACGTAGTGAAATTTTAGGTTTTAGGAACTTGGCAGGGTTATTCATTGTTAGGGCTTCCTCTTTTTTAAACAACCAAAGAGCGAGGCGAACTAATATTGCTATCCCACCAATAATTGTAGCAATGGAAGCCAAGTTGTTCATACTAAAAAAATATATAACATTTTCACGCTGGAAAAAACCAAACATGAATATTGTTAAGACAAGGAGAATGAACAATAAGCGTTTGAAATAATGTTTGCTCATAACACATTTCCTTTCTTTTTTGGGATGCCTTTAAATATGGATATCTATATCGTTTTCAAAATTCCAATCAACATCTCCACATTATTAGCCATAATGCGAACGTAATCTCCGCATAAATTTTACACGACAGTATGCATTTTTACAACAACTTTCTCTGTTTTTACTTAACCTTCGCTTGGCTTATTAATTGGCATTTACATATGGCTAAAGATAAATCAAAATTATAACAAGCGCCGCCGCATAAGCGGAATTCCAATGACTCATGGTAAAAAAACAAGGCATGCAGACATCCTTGTTCTTTACTGTTCTCTTCCATTCAATAATCTATATAAGGTCGTTTTCCCTATATGGCAGCTCTTGCAAATTTCCTCTACGGTAAAATCTTTGCTGTCGTACATCTTCAATGCCATGCCGGACTTGTCAGATGCAACCTTGGGTCTGCCGCCAACTCTCCCCCTAGCACGCGCAGCAGCAAGCCCCTCCCGCGTACGTTGAGCAGTCAGGTCAGCTTCAAACTGGCTGAGTCCCGCAAAAATTGTAAACATCAGCTTGCCATGTGGAGTGGTGGTATCTAGCCATGTTTCCTTGAGACTCTTGATGTTGGCACCTTTGGACTGAATTTGCTCAACTATGACAAACAAATCCTTGGTGCTACGGCTTAGTCGGGTTAGTTCAGAAATAACAACAACGTCACCACCTCGAAGCTGGTCTATCATTTTCATTAGTTCCGGGCGATCAAATTTCTTGCCGGTGACTTTTTCTGTAAATATTTTCTCAGCACCATTTTCTTTCATTGCGTCGATTTGTCGATCAAGGTTTTGGTCAATGGTGCTAACGCGGGCGTACCCGATTATCATGTGGCTCAACTCCTTCCCAAAAACGTATGATGGCGTGGGTAATGGAACTTTGATTTTGGAACGAGTTTTGGGGCAGAAAAGTAACCATTATTGCTGTCCTTCAACCCCAAACACAAAAGTTCCGATAACGTCCGTTTTCGGTACATATGATTTGCGATGAGTAATGCGACAAAATACCCTTCAAAGTTATATACATTCAAAGGGTATTTCATCCACATAGAAGCTATCGCAATAACGTTCGTTTTTGCTACAACCAAACCCGGTCTACCAAGTGTCCCGTTCTGGTATAAATGTAATCTCAACATCTTTGTCGATGGGCCCGTCAGGTTCGCCATCAAACTCATTGTCCGATTTCGTGCAAATACTTGCAGGCATGTGTTTACGAGGGTCTACATCAACGTAGAGTTTCCCGTCACATTCATAAACAGGGCGGTCAAAGCTATCCCGGTCCTTGAGTGTAAGTTCAAGTGTTTTCATAGTCGCATTCTCCAATCTATTTCTTTTTCACTTTCGTTTCTGCAGAAGATATGACATCCATGCTTAACGCTCCGAAGGTAACAATATAATGCCGTCCATCAAAAACAGTTTCAACGCATCTAGCGGAAAATCTGTAAACAGAATATCTTGCGTGACTATTAACGTCATATCGTTAAAACCATTTACTGTTGCGGTGCCATCTTCAAGATTGACCACTAGCGTCCAAACTTGGAACTGCGGGTCAAGTCGCTTGTCTGTTTGGTAACAGCCAATAATATCAAGCAGCCAAAAGCATCCTGCTGCCTCTGCTAATGCAAGTACCCCATCCGTAACGACAGGATAATTAGAAAATGACGAAAATTTGTGATAAGCCTGCGTCCCATAAGAATGGTTGATAATTTCAAGTATTTCCTCTTTAGATTTCATACCTCGACTCCTTATTTTAATTTTTTACTCCTCAAACATATGCGTAACACAATATGAAAGAAGCACGCTAATACTATGGGCGTTACGATAGCGATACCTGCAATAATGCACGCTGCAAATATTTCAATTCCTCCCAGTTTCCAGAGCAGGCACATCAAGCCTGCTTTGTTTATATAGATTTTTTCAATACCCATAATCTTCAAAGAAACAAGCAACGCAGGAATTAAAGGGCGTGCTCCGTTCGGCGTTAGGCGATAGGAGCACGACATTTGATTCCTGTCGTAGCGTAGTGATTTGGCAACAGAGCAAAAGCGGCTGTGATCCCGGACGGCCTTTAGGCCGGGAGTGGATCTCAGCGGGTTTTGCGAAGCCCTTATAGGTTCAGCACTTTGGATGACACCACAAAGCACCATATCAAACTTAAAGCTGATACAGTTATACATTATGGGTATTGATTTTTGTTGCATTGTTGCTATTTACAATCTGCATGGTATAGAAGCCGCAGCTCAGGAGGAGACTCCGCCATCGCGGCAGGCGTCTACATGTTGACATCGGTGATGTGGATTTCGAGAAACTCCTTATATATCAAGGGGTTCTAACAGCCAATCCAAATCTGACCTGACAGCCCGATCGCATCGCCAACCATCTGGGGACACCCAAAGCTTTCCGGTGACCTCCCTGGGGCGTATCCCACATCCTAACCTTTATAAACTTTGGGTCAGACCTCAAAGTGCCTACTCATAACAGAGTTGTTTTGTTATGGGTACAGCTATCCATTGTAAATGTACTTCACTTGCCTTTTGTAATCTGTATTACTGCGGAGGAGGAGAATGCCGACCGGCAGCCCGCGTGCCCATCAGGATGATGACATCCAAATCTATTGGCGACCTCTTGGTGCGACTTACAAACCCTAGAGTTATCAACACCTTTGGCACTTAGACCCGCAGCAACACCTGCTCAGAAGACTCGGGATCCCGGACCATGGTTCCTGCTCGCACCTTCCACACTCTTACATTTCGATACTCCAGCGTAACGCTTGAAGCGTCTGTTTTACAACAAACTATACATTACAAAAGGATTGTTATAATTTTGCTATTGCTGCATTTGCCAGTACATCGCAGCGTTCATTTTCTGGATGCCCGGAATGACCCTTTATCCAGCAGAACCTGACTTTGTGTTTATCTAACAACGGCAGCAGCCTTTCCCACAGGTCTACGTTTAATGCAGGTGCTTTCTTTCGTCGCCAGCCATTCGCTTTCCAGCGGATTATCCAACCTTTTTCAACGGCATCAACCAGATAGCGGGAGTCGGAGTAAATTTCAACCTCGCAAGTGGTCTTCAACATTTCCAAGGCTGCAATCGCGCCCATTACTTCCATGCGGTTATTTGTTGTGGCAGGGTCTCCGCCGGAGATTTCTTTTCGGTGGCTACCACATATCAGAATTGCACCATATCCGCCGGGGCCGGGATTATTACGACATGCGCCATCCGTGTAAATTGTGACCTTTTTCATAACCGCCTCCTACACAGATAAATCTGTTTTGATACAGTTCCGTACATCTGCACTATGCTTTTCGCCACACTTTTGGATTACATAATCAATGTATTCCTTTTCAACCATGCTGTAATAGGATATAAGACCACTAAGAACCTGAATATCGTTAAGGCTCCAACGATTGCCAGAAGTTCTGTCACGCATGTAATTATCAAGCATTGCCTTAAATTCCTTTTTACGTTTGTGACCGATAGTGATTTGATTCTCATTATTGAGCATCAACCCAAGATTCCAATTGCGACCGGCAGAAGAACCATAACGTGTCTTTTCCTTTTTAATAGTAAATGGCGCGTTAAACTCTGCTAGTGTATCAATTACAAACTGCTGCACCTTGTTCATGTCGAAGTCGATCTTGCAGGACAGCAGCAGGTCATCAGCATAACGTGTGTAAACGAAACGTCTGCTGTCAAAGTTACGCAGGCTATTGCTGATTTTGTGGTCAATGGCAATCATCATCACGTTTGTAATGAACGGCGATATAGGTGTACCCTGTGGCAATCCGCCATTCAGGAAACACAAACTTAAAGCCTTTTCCAGTTCGTCTCTACCAGCAGAAAATCTTACAAGCTCGCTAAACGGAAACAACTTCGACAACATATCCAGTACAAATGTAAGCGTAGTGCTGCCAAAGAAGTCGGCAAAATCCAACTTTAAAAACCACTTGCTTTCATTGTGTTGGTGCCGTTTTAGCGCATCAATGGTGCTGCGCCCACGCACGTATGCAAATGCGGATGTGTGGTAAAGCGCGAACATATGCGTTTCAAATATTGCTTTCAGTTCCCGCAGCGCATTCATAAGTTCTGGTAGAGGCGCATCAATACGCCGCAGGCCGCCGCTACTTTTGGGGATATGAAACGTATGATATAAAGAGGCCCTGTCCTGAGCGAACAGAGCCTCCTTGGAGTGGTTGAACATTTTTAGAACGTCCAACATCATTTGCGTATCGGTGTTTTCCCGTAGCCGTCGGTTAGGATAATCCACCCAGTAAGTGCGGGTAGCGGTTACATTTGGCATTACATACTTACTTAAATCATCAACCCCCGCCATAATATCTTCGAATGTCATCTGATAATATTTAGGTGGTTGCTTGATTGTGATGTATGGCATAGTGTTTCCTCCTTCAAAATTTCGCTTGTAATCTACATGGTGTCAGGCGACATGCGCGCACTGCTGCGCCGGGATGCTCCAGCTCACATGCCATCTCAAGTAAGAAAAGTCAACATTTATTTCAGGTAATACCCTGACTTTTCCTAAGAAACCACAGCCGATTTAGGATAATACTCGAACATTTATATGGTTTTCCAAAACCAACCTGGCTTCCAGAGCCTCCGAATCTCTTCAGCGCCTTCGACGGGATACCCTCGTGCCGTCTCACACTCTTACAATTAATTACTCCGGATTAGACCGCGAAGCACTACAACAGTAGTTATCCATTACAAGCGATATATTAAAATGCATCCAATATAAAACTGAACGCATCCATTTGTATAAATTTCTTTAATCCCGCGCCCTTGGTAAAGTTGATGAAGTTGGCAACGCCCAACGAGCATATCACCCTGATAGTAGGAGCTACGGATAAGGTTATGTTGCAGGCCGATACAGGTGTTTCCGCTATGGCTTCGTCATGAGTGAAGTTCATGGAACGTATAAAATCGTCCACCATTTTCATGTCTGACCAATCGGCGGCGTAATTCTGCGCATCAGTTAAGCGCGTGCGGAAATCGAACATGGCTTTGATGTATGTGTTATCTTTATTGGCTATGGCAATTTCCCGCCGAAGGTCGATGTTATCCACACAAAGAAATACATAGCCGGACAACTTTTGCACCGTA
>Ga0123355_10003702_pt1 | contig 22048 bp, 29 predicted proteins | sample TergutEmb28metaG_3_FD_89872 | JGI IMG/M metagenome (GOLD analysis project Ga0123355, IMG submission 89872) | Embiratermes neotenicus P1 segment gut microbial communities from Petit-Saut dam, French Guiana - Emb289 P1 | ecosystem: Host-associated > Arthropoda: Insects > Digestive system > Gut ... | reverse complement strand
TACATATATTTCAATTAAAAACACTTAAAATTGCTCCGACATTTTTCGATCCTTTAGATCATCCTCAGGGAGCTATGTTTTTCCTTGTTAAAGTTACACTAAAAGCATTCACAAATTTCATTTGTTTCTGTAATTGTGAATGGTTTTAATATAACTTTAACAAGGAAAAACATAGCTGCCTGTGGATGATCAAAACATGTCGGAGCAATTTTAAGTTTTTTAGTTTTTTTAATTGAAATATATGTAAGTGCATTTGTTGGTTGATAATTAAAGTGATTCTACAAAATGCACGGTGAAACAATAAGGTTTAGATTCTAGGCAGGTTTCTTCCACCACAGGGTCTGCGGCTCATAATGGAACGTTAACTTTTTGCTGTCTGTGACCCTGTTTTGAGGATACAGCATTTCTTGTGGGGAATAGGGTAAGTAGGTAAGTTGGTGAGTCGTTTGGTACGGGGTGGGATAGCGATGTGTTATTAGTTCAGAAAACAACTCTTGAGGGTGCAGTCAATTTGAGACAAGTCCTGTATTGTTACTAATTCTGCTGCAACCTGTCAGCCTTCATTTACTGCTAATGTGGGGCAGCACCAGTTGGTGACTGTATATAAGTTGTGAGTTCAATTTGGCCCTGCCAACAAAGAGCTGTGATTTGGAGGTTTTTATGTGTGGAATTGACACTAAAAACAGTAACGTTAATGGAAGTTATGTAAGTTAAGCAGAAAAGTTTGTAATAAATTACCATAATGTCTTCCAATGACGTCTCGAGACTGGTACCATATCTGGTGTACTTCCTGTTTTCTGTTGTGATCTCAAGGGATCAATTAGATGTGCTGCAGGCAAGTGTGATGTAATACAGCCCTGTATTGTTTTTAAGCAGGCTTTTTCATGATGTAGGAAGGTCCCAAAACATGGAGGACTCTGATTTTGGCTGCAAGGGAAAGCAGATGTGCTAAATCCTGGATTGGAATCTTGGCAAGCTAACAGCAAAATTTCCAGATTACATGGTAAAAAGTATGCCAGTCCACATCATGATGGCATACGGGGGGGGGGCCTGATGAATAGCTCCACATAATCTTGGCACTATTATTGGTGTGAGTGGTTTGCTTCACGACAAGGCCACTTTATCCCAGGGAAAGGAACCCAGGTGCCTTACCTGGTGTGGACATTTCATGTAGATGTGTTGTTCTGATTGGGTGATCCAGACCATAAACTGGTGTTAAAAAGACCATGCTTGGGGCACCCAACTCCTTGTGATCGTTAAAAATACCCATTTGAATCTCATTAATTTAATGTACACTACAACTCACCCCTCTGTCAGTCTGAGATGACCCAATCATGGAACCATGATGATCCATATTCCATCCAATAGAGTCTCATCCCTGGCATTTGAATAGCTGTGAAAAAAATTTACATTGCAGAAAACAAACCACTTGTCAGTTGTAATATACACAAAAGTGTATACGTGTTTTTTTTGTCTCTTCTCACATCACCTTCAATATCCACACTCCCTCTTCTATGCAAGACAGCACATATACTTTGTACGGACACTTTCGTCTAGCATAGGTTGTAGGTCGCTGCACACTTCCCATGATTCATCTTTCGGTTGTAGGTGGTCGTGTTCTACAAACATCAACACAATACTCGTGTTCGTTACAAACTGTTTGTAATATGTCAGCTGTTGTGGTTTCACTGGCGGTTCTGATTCGTACCTTCAGTTACGGGATATGTAAGATATGTAAGTAGTAATATGACGGCCCGGGTCCGCCCTGAAACCTCCGCGCCCCCCTACGCCTCCACGCCCTCTACGCCTTTTGGACCTAAGTTTGGGCATGTTAGGTTAATGATTATTCTAAGGTTGTGCATGTTAGGTTAATGCTAAACCTAAGGTTGTGCATGTTAGGTGTAAACCTAAGAGTCTGCCCCGGCTCTACTCGTTCTTCCCGAAGAAGGCATCGATTTTTGTTGTCGAAACAACAGTTTTTTGTTACTTGTGCATGTTAGGTTATGAGTGAACCGAAGGTAATGTATGTCAGGTTAAACCTAAGGTAATGCATGTTAAGGTCGGTGATGCCGAAACGTCGGCCATCGTTTAGCGCAAGATGGCTTTCGGGTAGCGTAAACCTAAGGTTTTGCATGTTAGATCAAACGTAAGGTAATGCATGTTAGGTTAAACTGAAGGTAATTGGACCATTGATGCCGAAACGTCGGCCATCGTTTAGTGCAAGATGGCGTTAGGTTAGCGTAAACCTAAGGTAATGCATGGTAGATCAAACTTAAGGTAATGCATGTTAGGTTAAACCTAATTTAATGCATGTGATGCCGAAACGTCGGCCATCGTTTAGCGCAAGATGGCGTTAGGTTAGAGGAAACCTAAGGTAATGCATGCTAGATCAAACCTTAGGTAATGCATGTTAGGTTATACCTAAGGTAATGCATGATGGTTGAAACCTAATGTGATGCCGAAACGTCTTTAATCGTTTAGTGCAAGTTGGCGTTTGCGTAAACCTAAGGTAATGCTCGGTGTTGCGGAAACCTAAGGTTATTCATGTTAGTTTGAACCTAAGGTACCGCCGAGGAGATTAGGCATCCTCCCCGATGCAGGAGGGAGGCACGTGTGTATAATATTAAAAGGAATTGCCCTCCCTACACGTTGCCGCCGTGAGGATATTTTGCCGGAGCCCCTATGTGGTGTTAAAATGCATGTATGTATAGGTTGTTGAAGTGAGGGTTCGCCGTGACGTTTTGCCGCCGTGAAGTTTGGTAAATAGCGTGGGTAAGGTATGGTGTTGCTCCCTTCAGTCAAACCGCAAGTGGGAATCCTCCCTACGCCCGTGTTCCGCAACCGTGAGGATAGTCTGGGTAATCAGGGATCCCCGACACGTGTAAGCAATATGTCGGCGGAAGCAGTACGCAAAAATGTATTTGTTTATCTTTCCGCAAACATCCATGATCACGTACTACCGGAGCAGGAAAGCTCCGTAAGCACTTATAGTCATGTACACGTGTCGGGAGAGGGCGTAAAGAGAATAAAACAAGAAACAACGAGGTAATACGGTATTTATTGCATACAAAGGGGCTAGCATAACAGACACTCTGAAGTAGCGAAGAATGGTTTACTGCACCAATCACACCACGATACATTTTTGTCTTTGCAAAACCGAGCTATAATCTCCTCCTTCGAATCACAGTATTCTCCGGTGTGCGCGTACCAGGGTAATTGGGAGGTGTCAACGCATGCTTTGTCATACCGCGTAACGAGACTGACTGGTCCCCGCGCATAAGTGCAGCGTAAATGAGGAAAGGATCAGGAATCAACCTGTCGATGGGAACGGTATTCGACTCCGCAGCCCTAAGATAGTGATCATAAAGAGTCTCAGAGGAGAGCGTGAATTCAGAAAAATTGTTAGCAATGTGGAATACCGTGTAGGAGGCTAGACTTCGCAAGAGATGGGGGTTGTCGGAGACACACACGAGCGCGAGTCCGTACACTCGGGTACGAAAGGCTCGACTCTATGCCGATAGTCCCCAAAACACGGCCGGCAAAGGGCATCCTGCGTCCATCCACCACTGGCGGTCCCGCGGTTTCGAAGGTATAGGACCTTAGGCGAGTCCAGGGGAACGCAGACGATCCCATATTTTGTGAACGCGAAGATAAGCGTAGATCCCCACATGAATTCCATTAAATTGATGCTAGATCTGGAACCGCAAATGTCGGTGACGTCGACAAGCCCTATTAGAATCTCTACCGTCTCCTCCCCAAAGTAAGTGCATACACGTTATAATCGGGGTTAATCTCATTCTCCTCTGAGTCGCTTAGGGCGAATGTGAAAGATCCCACATCAAAGGAGGGTACATTATTGTATATATTGTACAAGGTTGGGGAGTCAGTTCGCGCAATGTACAAGAGGCTCAACCTGATACCGCCCGTCGAAAACACACTGAGGACCCCGGCAATATAGGCCGGGTAAGCGTTCACAAGAGCACAGCAGATATCCAGCTCGCAGAAAGTTTGAAGTAAGAGATTTACAAAGGCAAGATAATCTAGTCTAGCGGGCGTGTATTCCGTAAACCATACAGCATGGCCCGCACGTCTCACCAAGTCCTGTTGGTTCCGAAACGTACTGTCCGACCCTTCGAAACATCTCCCACGAGGCTGCATGGTGGAGGGGAGGATATATTTATTTCAGGTACATCAACTAGGATATATGCCTTAGAGGATTCACACACCCCCTTGTTCACAATATTCAGGTCGACACACTCTGAATTGATGCTCTGTATATCGGCGTCGGTCACGACGTCGCTGTATCGTTGCGGTAGGAAGACCTGGACGATGGGGTCGTCGGAGCACCGTAGGGTAAACACAACCGACATTCCAAATTTAGTTGACAGTCTCTTGGCCCTGATAATGGGATATCGTTTATGCGGCTCCAAGGAGGCGACGCTGAATGAAGCGTAGGCGGTGGCCTCTTCAAACCGCTTGCCAAGATCCATTACGTCAGTGTCTGAAACAAGTGAAATAACGTCAGCCTCCGGCAATAAAAGGAGGCCGCACGTACGTGACACGAACAGTGTGGCCCCGCAGTTTGAACTGTAAGTATTGTTACTAGACTACAAGTAACCTACATTATTGTGTGCGTGTGTGTTTAAACTAAATATGTGTATTAATTTATAGAGAATGGCTCGCAGAATCGAGATAGAAGATACGATCAGGAGACAGTACAGACGGTACAATGCCGTACGGATGCAGTTAACAGTACGATTATTACCCCCTGCGGATAATAGTTATCCCGTGGGACATTTTCTAGCCAGCGTGAACGAACTATTTTTGTACGTGTTGCAGGATGTGAGTGACGGTGATATGGTGGGGATAAAGATCCAGAATCAGGTGAATCAGAACGATAAGCCCATAGGGATCAGATTTAGGAGGAAAGATCGGCTGTCGGGGGAGGTGATCTGGAATGTTTTTGAAAAAGTGTCACAGTCCAATGTTAGATTTAACTCATTGGTCACGCTTGTCGTTACAGTGCATTCTGTCAAGATGCCCGTGGGTTTCGGACGTGTTGCACACAAAAGTAGGGGCTGACCGCTGTCCGTAATGGCACACCTCAAGTCGAGTATCGTGGAGGTGAAGGCAGAGGAAAATTGTTTAGCCTACACTTTAATAATAGCGATTGCGACAGTAGAAAATGGTGCATATTATACGGCGTATCGAAAAGGTAGGAATATACGTCCCGTAGTTGAAGCGTTACTACAGCAGACAGTTATCGATCTGACTACGCGTGGTGGGATCCCCGAACTTAAGCGTTTCCAAGAACATTATCGCGACTATAAAATAGTCGTGTATCAAGGTCTTGGGTGTGATGACATCATGTACGAAGGGCAGGTCGACTCTTCCAAACATCTTACCCTACTCTACGACGATGTCGAAAGAAATTATCACGTAATAACAAATCTTAAAGGTGCAATGGCTAAAAGATACGTATGTACTGCATGCCATAAAAGTTGTGGGCATGATATAACACACGACTGTGAACAGTCGAGTGGCGATTGTATGGCGAGCCCTCCGAGCGCGTTCTCCGGCACTCGTTTCCCCTGCGACGTATGTAACAGACATTTTAGAAGTCGGACGTGTTTCGCCAACCATAAGCAGAGTACGTCAAAGAAATTATCCGTTTGCGAACGTAAACGATTTTGCGCGACGTGTGGATGGCTCGTGACGGATGCCAGACACGAATGTAAGAAGGTATTTTGCGCTAATTGTGAGCAGAATAGGGACGTGGGTCACTTGTGCTATATGAAACCGTTGAAGGACGTGCTGTCCGCCGCTAGCGATAAGGTTCTATACGTATTCTACAATTTAGAAACTACGCAAAATAAAAAGTACTCTGACAAGGCCACACCACACGTACCTGACCTCGTCTGCGTTCAGCTGTTCTGTTCGCAGTGCGAAGATGCGGAACATTGTGGAGAGTGCGTGCGATACGGTCAGAGGAAGCACCCGTTCTGGGACGATCCGGTAGGGGACATGCTAACTTATCTATGCAAGCCACGCCCTTCGGCCAATAAGATTGTCGCGATCGCACTAAATGCCAAAGCGTTCGATTTGCATTTCATTCTGAACAGGGCGATCTTGTTGAAATGGAAGCCAGAACTGATTATGAGCGGACTAAAGATCATGTGCAAGAAGATGGAGCACCTGGTCTTTCTGGACAGCGTGTCCTTCCTTCCGTGTGCATTGCGTAAGGTGCCCGAAGCTTTCGGACTGTCGGCCTCCTAGTCATGGTATCCGCATTATTTTAATACCCACGAAAACCTAAACTATGTAGGACCCATCCCCGACATGACGTATAATGGAGTGGACGAGATGCGGGAAGAGGAGAGGAAAGAATTTCTCGCCTTGTACGAGAGTCAGAGATCCGAGACTTTCGACAATAGGCACGTTCTGGAATCCTACAGTCAAGATGACGTCAACGTGTTAAGGCAGGTGTGTCGTGTGTTTAGGCGCGAGTTCATGCATACAGGGCACATCGACGTCTTTGTCGAGTCGATTACGATAGCATCCGCATGCAACAAAGTGTTGCGCAAGCGGTTTCTGAAGCCCAATACGATAGGCCTCATTCCGACGGGAGGGTATACGTGTAATAACCGGTACAGCAAGAAGGCCCTGATGTGGCTCCTACATATGGAAGAGACGGAGGGGGTAAAGGTAATGCACTGTCGCAACGGGCGTGAATACAGGCCGCTGGAACTACCCCACCTCAGCGTCGACGTTTACTGCCCCGACACCAACACGGTGTACGAGTACTTTGGCTGTTTTGGCCCGGGTATACGCGCCTGCCATTCAGCGATGTCGCCACCCTGAGCGGTGATATCCTAGCCGAGCGATATGATCGTACCATTTAGCGTTTTGAGTAGATAACACGAGCGGTCTATCAGGTCAAAGTGTAGTGGGAATGCGAATTTGAGGAGAAACCAGAACTGCTCCTGCATCCCCTTATGAGACAGAGTCCCTTGTGAACCCGTGATACCCTGTACGGGGGTCGGACGGAGGTCATACGTCTTCAATATAAAGTGCGAGAAAATGAGGCTACCCAATATGTGGATGTCATGAGTCTCTATCCTTACATATGCAGGTATTTCAAGTTTCCCATCGGCCACCCACGCATACATGTGGGGGATGCGTGCAAGGACGTGGAAGCTTGCGTGCGTATGGATGGGCTGATAAAGTGTACTATAGTCCCGTCACTGAAATTGTACCTTCCGGTCCTTCCCTATAGATGCAACAAGAAGCTCATGTTCTGTCTGTGTAGAACATGTGTCCAAACATGCAAAACAGATGAATGCACGCATACAGAGGATTCGGAGCGGGCCTTGACGGGTACATGGATAATGGACGAGGTGCGTTTGGCCGTGGAAAAGGGGTACCGGATACTAGAAATTTACGAGGTCTACGAATATGATGTCACGCAATATAACCCCGAAACCGGCGAGTGTGGACTTTTCGTCGACCACACAAACACCTTTTTGAAATTGAAAGTGGAGGCGAGCGGCTATCCCGGCTCGGTTAGAAACCCCGAAGACGAAGAGCTGGATGTCGAGACGTTTTGGAAGAACGAGGGTATAAGATTAGATAGAGAGAGCATCAGGTCTAACGCTGCAAAAAGGGGTCTGGCTTAACAGACCGATGACGTAGTTTGGATTTCGTGGAAGCATTCGGCCGACGAGCACGTGCCAAACTTGCGTCATACGAATAAGGTCATAGGCGCTTACGTCACCGCGGGTGCCAGGATACATCTGTACCGCTATCTCGACCGGTTGTGTGAGAGAGCCATCTTTTGCGACACGGATTCCGTCATTTACATTCAACCCAAGACGAACGGGGGCAAGTTGGGCGACATGACCTCCGAATTGCGGTCCACAGAGTTCGTCTCTGAATTTGTGAGTGGTGGCCCCAAGAACTACGAATACAAGTAATTGATACCGTGAAAGAACGAACTACAGTCTGTAATGTGCGCGGCATAACCCTAAATTATAGTGCTAAACAGTTGGTGAATTTCGATGTCATCAGGGACATGGTTCTGGAGACGAATGCGGAACCCACAGTGACTGTACATACGGAGAAGAAGATTAAGCGTAAGATGAAGGGAGGTACTGCAGGCATTGTCACAGAACCCGAGGATAAGACGTACAGAATCTCGTTCTTCAAACGCCGACGTCTAGCCGACAATTCGTCGGTCCCCTTCGGGTATAAATACGGCGAGTGTGGGGCAAAGGAGCGTTTTAACCGCTGGACCATCCATGAGTGATGATCTGAAATTTAGGCATCTGTTCTCGTGTATCGTGAGTGGACCTAGCTGTTCCGGGAAGACGTCATTCGTCAGACGCTTCATCAGGAACCTCCGCCACCTCTGTACGGAGCCGATATTTGCCGGCGGGGTAGTGTGGTGTTACGGTGAGAAGAATGCTGTGCCCTCCCATCTGCCTCCTAACATCAGAATTCGTGAGGGCGTACCGGAAGACTTTTGCAGTGCAAATGGCGAACCGAGCCTCGTTATCCTTGACGATCTGTAAACCGACGTCTATTCAAAGCAAGTTTGTGAACTGTTTACGCGAGGCAGCCATCATCGGAATATAAGCGTTATTCTAATCACTCAAAATCTGTTTCATCAAGCAGGTTCTGTAGGGATATCTCGTTAATTGCCCATTATACAGTGGCATTTAAAAACATCAGAGATAAGAAACAGTTCATGTACCTGGCCGGTCAAGTGTACCCCGAAGATAGTTTGGGTCTATATAACGCTTAATTGGACGCGACAAAGAATCCTTCGGCTACCTCCTCTTGGATCTGACACAAAAAACGAACGACGGTCTGAGAATCCGTTCCCACATATTACCGGACAAACTACATCCCCTCGTTGTCTATTCGTGTGTAGGCGATGAAGCGAGTGAAGACGAATTATCACACTCTGCAGGTGCTGAAGACAGCCGACCCGAATTTGCGTAAAGCTATCATTTCCAAGTGTAACAACGAACTCGTCAATTGTGTAAGCGAGTGCGTCTTGAACGTGTTGAACGGTAATATTAAGTTGACAGGTTGCGTCACTCGCAAGCTACAAAACACAAGGCGGCGCTTCTCAAAATCTCCGACAGGCGCGTGCCTCTCGCCAAGAAGAAGAAACTTATTAAACAGCGCGGGGGATTCTTGCTGCATCTATTGCGCGCCGTCCTACCGACGCTAGCTAGCCTCATCTTTCGAAATCATGTTACGTAAGATGTACATCATCCCTGTGGAACGGTTGCCCGACTCCCCATTCATGTCGGCGGTTGCGAAACGTAGGGAGACGGATAAGAAACGTGACCCTTATGCGGAGGCCAGAAAGATACGTAAACATCATCCGTATGAGGAGTGGCTTAAGATGCTTAAAAAGATGGACGAGGCCGATCTGAGAAAAAAGATTGAGACGAATCTGTTTGCGGAATTTTTAAGCAAAGTGATGCATACAGGGCAGGCTAGCAACGTTTCTCCTCCACCGTCTACGCTTCAAAAGATTCGCCGCGGGACACAGAAGACGGTAACTTTCGGCATCGGTTACCGCAACCCCGCCACCACCGATTAAAGAGTACACATATGAACCTCCGAAACAAGAACGTGTTGAGTAGAAAAATGACGACGAAGATGATTACAATGAAGATGATAATTTCGTTGAGGATGAGGCCCGTGAGTATGGAAGGAAAAATGTCGGTCCTGTGGCTAGTCCCTACCTCATGGATTACGTGTACAAGAGACGGGTTCTCAACACGCAATATGGCCTCCGTAAGGAGGGTTATATGTTTATGATAGGCGACTCCCCGGTATTGGTCGATACCAGTGGTGATATCACGATTAAGGACCGAGTGTTTAAGGGTTCGAACGGCTTGTGGCAACTGTTGACGCGCAAGAATGTGAACACGGAATTTATCACCACAGATGATCTGAAGTCGTATAAGAGAATACTGACGATGACTAACGCTCATTTGAACCAATACCAGCCCGACGGTAACACTAATATAACACGAGGGAACAAATTACGTGATATCGTTGCGCCCTTCTATGCGAAACCGAAGGGACGTGGGGTCCAATCCGCGTTACGGCGTAAGTGGATAAAGTATTAATGGCATCCATTAGCGATATATACTATGATGAAGGCAGTCCGGCAGGTTTTTCGACGTTGCGGAAGCTTCGGGCTGCGTAGGTGGTTGAATCTAAGAAGAAGGGTAAACCAGAATCTGTCGCCGCTACCAAGGCATGGTTAGAAGAACAAGATGCATATACACTACACAGACCTGTGAGGAAACGTTTCGCCCGTAATCCGTATACCGCGATTAACGTAGGGGACGTGTGGGAATGCGATTTATTGGATGTATAGTCCTACGCAAAATACAATGAAAATTTCATGTACATCCTATCAGGCATTGATGTATTCTCGAAATTTCTCTATCTGATCCCCGTGAAGACAAAGAGCGAACCTGCAGTCGCGGCGGCGTTACGGTCCATATTTGCTGATAAGCCGAAATTACCTTCGCGACGACCCGTATGGGTACGTACGGTTAAGAGCAAGGAATTTCTCAATAAAGAATTTCAGGACATGTTACGTGAAGTGGGAATTCAATTTCAGGTGTGCAGGAACCCCGACGTGAAATGTGCAGTCGTGGAACGTGCTCAACACACGATTCGTCAAGAGACTATACAAATATTTAACGTATAAAAACACGTTCAGATATATCGACGTCCTGCCGAAATTTGTCCGGGGCTACAATGACACGATTCACTCGACGACATGTATGGCACCGTCGCGTGTAACAGATTCGGACGTCCTCGCCATATGGAAGAGAATGAACCGTCGCCGCCTTCGCATTATCGTGGCTAAAGTCAAATTTAGCGTAGGGCAGCACGTGTGTATCAGTAAACAAAGGATGAAATTTACCAAGGGCGGTGAGTAGACTTTCTCCACGGAAATATTTCGCATTACGAAAGTCATAGAGCGGAGGCCACGACCCGTCTACGAGCTTGAGGATTTAAACAAGACGCCGATAGAGGGACAATTTTGCGCGGAAATACTCACACCTGTTCGCATCTCGAAAGAGACCACTTACAAGATAGATAAAATACTAGACAAGCGGGTGAGACGAGGCATACGAGAGTATCTCGTCGGGTGAAAAGGTTACGGTAAGGATTTTGACTCTTGGATCCCGGCATTTAGCGTCAAGGATATCTGATATGACGTCACTCGATCAGAATAACTTTTACGTACTCTGCTGAGTAATGCCTCGCGGGACATTTACGATCTGAATACACATGCAAATATCACGGTGAAAATAAGCCAGCCTATAGATCTGGGAACGACCTCCAAATGGGAAGTGGGAGTCTGCGAAATTTCGTGTTCTTCGTCTCCTGAGGGGGCAAGTCCCGTCCTACTCTACTGTAACCTGATTATTCCACAATTCCTGGGCGACAGCACCGTCCGCTGTATACGGACGTTTCAGCTCTACCACAAGGCCATCTGCCAGCACGATTTTCGGAACGTGCAATACGTGCCGGTGGAGCAGCGCATATTCCAGGACATTCGAATCAAATTCGTCACGATCGAGGGTCTGCAATCCCCTTCGCGGACAGCATTATTCCCACGAAAGTGGTGCTTCATTTCCGCAAGAATTACCAGTGATAGAGTTCTATATAAACATGGCGTAGGCTGTCATAATAGGACATTTATTACGATGCATCCTTTAGAGACGCACTACCTCAATCAGGCGGGTAGTGGTCTTCCCTCTGAGCCGGGGATCGGCCCTATCTATTCGGCTCCGCTCTACCTACAGCGGGGCATGGGATCGGCAACTTCCTGGGCAATCTCTTTCGTTTCGTACGAACTCCTCTGTGGACCGTGGGCCGTACAGGTGGCAAGATCATCACCGATGTAGCGAAAAATAAATCGCCTGACGTCACTGCCGAAAATATCATCGAAACATGTCGGCGACGCCTTCACAGAATCCACACGGCCTCTAATAGGCAAATTGCGGGGAAGACGCCTTAAACGCGAGAGAATTGTTGCGCCGAAGAAGCAGGGAGGTAAAAAGCCTAAAAAGACACCTGCTAAGCGTGCCCGGGTAATTAAAAGGGGTATCTTCTCCTAGTCCTTATCAGTCACATCATGACTGCCGCAGAGGTAGCGTCCATTAGTAGCGAGTTCGATATCTTCGCGCACAAACCGGTACAGACGTCTGTGCTGGGACTATTGAGACCGCGTACAAACCTATCGCCGCAGTCGATCAAAATGACCTTGAACTCCTAATATCTGCCGAAAAGGATAACTACATACGTCTCGATATCCAACTCTATGTCCGTGGTAAATTAGTCTCGGGTTCCGGGAATAGTGTGGACTTTTCGGACCATACGGGCGTCACCAATAATCTCCTCCACGAACTCATCAGTCAATGTACGGTCGTTCACAATGGCATCACAATCTTGCAATCGAGCGAGCATTATAATTATCGCTCGTATCTAGAGACTCTCCTGACCTACGGCACCGATGCGGCAGCCACACATCTCACGAACGCCTACTGGTATCATGACACTGGCGACATGTTGCCATGCGATTCCACGTCTGCGACTGTGACTGCCGTGACTAACTGAGATTTCATCACTCGCTGGGACAAACTTAGCGCCAGTAAAGGATTGCAGCTTTTCGGACGATTGCATAGCGATCTGTTCAACGTCCCGCTCGTCCTTCAGCATGGCGTCAGCTTGCGGATCAAATTGACGAAAGCCCAACCTTCTTTCTACATGATGAGCAAGGAAGTCGATTCAAAGACCACTTTCAAATTTTTGGACGCCCAATTCCTGGTGAAGCGCGTGAAACCTGACCCTGTCACACTGTTGGCTCATACTGCTACACTGAATACGGGGTTCTCGCACGCTATAACATGAAGAGAGTCGAACTCAAGACGTTCACATTCTCGGCCGGATCAAAATCCCTGTCATTCGAAAACGCCGTCTTGGGTCTCGTGCCGAAACGTCTCCTCTTCACCATGGTTAAGAATGCCGATTTTATAGGCATAATGTACACGAATCCCTACAAATTTCAACATTACGATATCAGCGATTTTTCGCTATTCGTGAACGGTAAACAGTACCCCAACGAGGGCCTATCTCTGGGCATGGATCATGAAAAGACCTCTGTAATGGGTTATAGGACATTGTTCGAAGGGTCAGGCATCCATCACTCGAATGTCAGCCATCAGATAACACACGATATGTTTGTAAACGGCTATTTCATATTACTCTTTGATCTCACTCCCGACCTGGGCGCTTCAGAGGCCCACACTTACCACCCCGAACAGGGCAATATCAGGGTGGAGTTGAAATTCGCCAAGCCATTACCCGAAGCGATCACGTGCCTGCTGTATCTAGAATTTGACAATTCCTTCCTCGTTAATTTGGCGCGAAACATCACGACCGACTACTAAAAGATGGACACCTTGCAGATACTGTGCACATTGCGCAATGCAAAATCCTTCCTTGACGTCTACGCCTCCGATCTTCTGCCACGTTCAGTCACGAAAACTTGCACCGTCATAGTCAGTGCCGATCCCCACACAAAGGGAGGTTCACACCGGCTAGCCGTGCACTTCCGACCCAAATCTTCGTATACCTACTATTTTGATTCTTACGGCATCGTACCTTTCGTGCCCGACATCGTGGACTTTGTCCAGCGGAACAGCACGACCAGGGACCGTAACAAAAGACAACTGCAAAGCCTGACATGTGACGTCTGCGGCAAGTACTGCTGTCTGTTCGTCATGTACATGGATCGGGGCTACACTCCCCGGCAATTTGTGGCGCTCTTCCGAACACCTGCAGACCGACAGGAGGAGGAGTTGTTCACGGCCGAATTCGGGGCTAAAATGCCTGGTGGCGGCTGGGGTAAATGTTGCCGCAGCTGTCTATAAATGGTGAGTATTTTCTCTATTCTTATCATTCCAAAACATGGCTGTGAGTAGTAGAAAGGCCGTTGTCGATTACGAGTTCTTGAGGGGCCGGCAAAATGAAACGGTCGTCAAGGAACTGTGCGTGGCCAGTGCCATAGCTTCCGAGACGTTCCGTTTCAAACCGCCCTACAAGATGGCCAATAACGGATCAATAGAGAACGGCATTAATTGGGCGGACGGCCATTTTGAGTATAAGTAGTTGCACACGGTCCTCAATGAGGCCGTGGAAGGTTTCGCCCACCTCTACGCCTACGGCATCTCCAAATGCACGTTCCTCGCCGGACTGACTGGCCGGCCAATCCATAACATAGAGGATGGCAATTGACACCCGCCAGACTCTTTCAATCACGAGCACTGATGTACACAGCCCTGTCACAGATTTCCCAAATACTCTTTCGCAACAAAAACCGCGCATTCCCTCTACGATTGGTTGATGTATTATCTGCAGAAAAAAAATTTCGTCCAATGCCCTGCCAATATGACACGTCATACTGCCGATTTTGTTGCAGCACTATAAATTGGAGATGCACATCGTCCGCCATGTCACTCCTGCTACGATGGCTACTAGACGCAGACGATCCAGTCCAGTTTTGCCAGGCGCCAAGCTGCCGGCGTTACGTCAGATCCGGGAGGGGGAGGTGGACAGCTGCCCACCACCACCGACGTCTGTACCTACTGGCCCCAATACGACATTTGATCCCAAGCGGGTCCTGCTACGTCGCATGTTTTTATCAATGAAGACAAGACCAAGTACGTGTCTGTCGGTTACTACCCTCACGCGATTATCAACCCTTGGTGGAATTCGGCGCCATTCGGAGGGGTGGGTTCAAGTGCCTCATTCTCGCCGACGAACAAGTGGCTGCTCTGGCGGACTGTATGCCTTCAATACGCGACTCCATGTGTGTCGACGGGGATCGTGTCGTCATCAAGTGCGAGAGTGGCAACTTTCGTCTGCACACCCCGAAGAGACACGGGTCGGCCAGGCTGTTTGTGGGCACGGAATACATAAGCCTGACACAACCTGACATGGACTATCTGGTACGAGTTTTCCACATCCTACAGCAACAGTTGCGCGATTATATTAGCGCAATGCCGGGCGTGTTGTCCTACGTGACATCGTCCTTAGCTTCGACATCTTTTGTTGAACCTCCGCCTAATGCAAGCACATTCATAAATTACCCTCGCTTGTACGAGGATCTTGTAACTTTTGTGTAACTTAATGTATCACTCACACTTATTTAATAAACAGTACTTTGTAGAGGAATATTGTTTTATTTATTGCACTAACCTATCCTGGCACCATTCCCTGCAGGGCGTGAGCAGCATCTCGGCCGGCAGCGTCACGATACCTAGACGGGAAGGACATCTCACCGTCAGTGCGAGCTGGCTGGAGGAAGGGGGGCTGGTAAGACGTGGCTCAACCGAATTCAATGTCCGAGTCAAACTCGGGATAATATTCAACGGTTCTACATGAAGTTACTAGATCCAAACGATTTTTTTTTATTAAACATACCAAACACAATTTCGGAGTCTGCTGTTTTTAAAGAAGTTGGCTGCATGCAGCACAGTACACAAGGGCACTTCTCTGGATAACTAATCCCGAAATCATAGTATGGGAGAGTGTCGTCTAACAAGCATACGCAACGGCCACAGCGCCGTGTAGTTACGCCTCATATTGCCTGCCCGATAATGCCTTACGTATACTATTTTATCGCCTGAGGTTTGAGGTGGTAAGGCTACTATTGCATAATTGGTGCAATAGAATTCAAACAAGGTCGATACATGATTTGTTAAATCTATGTTTGACCGTTGACCACAGGGTGAGTCACTACTTATAATCAAAATGGAGATTATAATTTCTTCCCCTCCGTGCCTGATAGTATAGCGCACTGCTGTACCTGGTACGGTCCTTAGCGGGTCTAATTCGAACCCGACACCCCCAAGCATAGTTTGTGGACGGTTGTTCTTGCAGAAACACGTCAATTTCCGAGGACCTCGTTTGAGGACTAGCTATGTAGAGGGAGAGAGTATCAGGGCGTGATGCTAATTTGCCCGCTCTATACATAGTATACTCGCCGACTATTGTGCAACAGAGCCCTACAGAATGGCATAGCCATAACATAACCTCGGTGATTCGACCCTCCCCCACAGGCACATATTCACTGAGCCACTTCGCATTCCCCGCTAAACCCTGAATGGTATCGTGGGCGTCAGTGAAGCTGGTGCTGCCCCCGAACTTTTGCTGTGCCATTTACCTACAACACCACAGAAATCCTAATTATATTCACTACGTGTTAGCCAAGCCATGACCCTAAATCAACGCTGATATCTTACTCATTTTCTGCCATTTCCATTGGATACACACATACATTCTAGTTCTACATACCTGGTTTATTCGACTGCGTCACGGTGGGAGGAGAGTAGCAGCAGTGAGTGGACGGCAGTGAGTGGCAATAGCGGTGGTGAGTGGACGGCGGCGGCAGTGAGTGGACGGCGGCAGCACAGTGTACCCGACAGCAGTGAGTGGACAGCAGAGGTGCGAACACGGCCGGTAGCGGTGGTGAGTGGACGGCGGCAGCACAGTGTACCAACAGCAGTGGTAGCAGTGACAGCAGAGGTGCGAACACAAGTACCTTCCATATGCCACACGTAACGTTTTATACTCTAGCATATGTCCAACTCCCACACACACACGCGCCCGCGCGCTCATTGTCCTTTGTTTCACATATACGTGTCGGAATCCGCTTCGTTCAGACATGGTACTCAACGGCACGGATGCGTTGTCAGCACCGAGCACAGGGGTGACAGGTCTACATAACTCATGTACCGGCTTTCTGCACACAGGCTAAGAACTAATCTACACACAGGCTACGTACGTTTCAGCACTTTGTTTCTCAAGCTATGAACTTTTCTGCATAGCGACACTGGTTTGTACTCCTAATTTACTGCAGCAGCGAACGTCCTACAGCTATGTGTAGTTCTAGCTACAACTTAAACACTTTGGTCTGGAATAGCGACTGCATTCAAGTCTGAACATGTATGCTGACTTCGCGTATGATGTCATCCCGAGTCCGAGCGCTAGTTGAATGATGTCATCCTCTTGCTGCACTGTAGCGATGATCTCACTCCTACCGATAACTGGGGCTGGTGCGTGTAAGTGTACAGTCAGATTCTATACAACTTGCTCGGACCTTTCTTACATTGAATCCGGTAACTTACTTGCAAACTAATTTACCTCAGAGTGCAAAGGGCTACACCATACCTTACCCGCGCTATTTACCAAACTTTACGGCGGCAAAACGCAACGGCGAACCCTCCCTTCAACAACCTATACGTACATGCATTTTAACACCACACAGAGGCTCCGGCAAACTATCTTCACGGCGGCACCGTGTAGGGAGGGCAATTCATTTAAACATTATACACACCTGCCGCCATCTTGAATTGGGGAGGCTGCCTAATCCCCTCGGCGGTACCTTAGGTTCAAACTAACATGCATTACCTTAGGTTTCCGCAACACCGAGCATTACCTTAGGTTTACGCAAACGCCATCTTGCACTAAACGATTACCGACGTTTCGGCATCACATTAGGTTTCAACCATCATGCATTACCTTAGGTATAACGTAACATGCATTACCTTATGTTTGATCTAACATGCATTACCTTAGGTTTACGCTAACCTAACGCCATCTTGCGCTAAACGATGGCCGACGTTTCGACATCACATGCATTACCTTAGGTTTAACCGAACATGCATTACCTTACGTTTGATCTAACATGCATTACCTTAGGCTTACGTTACCCTAACGCCATCTTTCACTAAACGATGGCGAACGTTTCGGCATCACATGCATTACCTTAGGTTTAACCTAACATGCATTACCTTACGTTTGATCTAACATGCATTACCTTAGGTTTACGCTACCATAACGCCATCTTGCATTAAACGATGGCCGACGTTTCGGCATCAACGATCTTAACATGCATTACCTTAGGTTTAACCTAACATGCATTACCTTAGGTTCACTCTTAACCTAACATGCACAAGTACCCAAAAACTGTTGTTTCGACTACAAAAATCGATGCCTCCATCAGGAAGAACGAGTAGAGCCGGGGCATACTGTTAGGTTTACACATAACATGCACAACATTAGGTTTAGCAATAACCTAACATGCACAACCTTAGGTTTATCATTAACCAAACATGCACAACCTTAGGTCCAAAAGGCGTTAGGGGGCGTGGAGGCGTAGGGGGCGCGGAGGTTTCAGGGCGGACCCGGGCCGTCATATTACTACGTATGTAACAAAAACTTGAATTGTTCTATTAAATAAAAAATACACACACTGCTATCTCAAGTGTGTTGTGTATGACAAGTTGTTAAAACCCCGTCACTCAATTCGAATAACACTGCAGAATCACAAAGGGTGCACTTATAGAGCAACTGTAAGGTATGTAACATAACTTGGAGTGTTGTTCTATTAAATAAAATAATACATATATTGCTATCTGATGTGTTGCGTATAACAAGTTGTTAACACCGCAACAATCATTTTGAATAACGCTGTATTTTACACATACCTGCAGCAGTTTGTCATGCTTTGCTAATAAGTCCTTCTTTACATACAGGGTGTCCCAGGAGGAATGTGCGAGACTTCGGGAGAGTGTTCCTTATGTTAAACTATACTGATATAACCCTAACACCTATATCCAAATTTGAACGGTTACGGAGATAGTGGCTAGAAAAGTTTGAAACTTTGACAGCTGTTACTCACTTGAAACTGGCATGAATATGTGGTTTCTGTAATGTTAATAGCTGTACGTCACATCAAAGACACATGTGAGTGAAATAAACTTATTAAATTGAACTACAAAAACACTCGCACTCGAGTCATAGTTGTCCTTAGACTTCCACGTACTTTACGCAGGCCGCAGCTGATGTTTTCTTGTAACGTCAGAGCTACCGTGCTGTAGCGCACACGCCAAGGTCACTGCATGACTATGTCTCGTTGTAGGTCAGGCGCATTGGACAAGTATGATGTCACGGACGGCGTACAATACGTCGACACCATTGAAACCCACACTTTTCTCTGGCCATTATCTCCGTAACCGTTCAACTTTGGACATAGGTGTTTTGGGTAATATCGGTATAGATTAACATAAGGAACACTCTCCCGAAGTCTCGAAAATTCCTCATGGTACACCCTGTATATGCTTTAAAGACTGTCACATTTCAAGCTGTCTGCTATTTGGGTAGTACAGAATACTGACAGCAAACAGTTTGAATCAGCATTGGAGCAGAAAAATTTGAAGTTGGTCATTTGAAGCTTTCGATATTGACTGCGATAAAATATGTGACAAAGATGCCTAGGCTGTAGTGTTCAGTGGCTAGACAAGTAAACTGCTTAGTGTACATCCTGTGGGATTACACGTAAGTGGGCAGTATCCTGGTAGTTAGGTGGAGGGAGAAGGATCTGAATATGAAATGTGGCAGGGAAGAGTGAGAAATAGCGTTCAGATGGATGCCAAAACAGACCGCTGCTGTGATTAGGCATTGTATTGAGTTGGTAGACTGTGGTTTTGTGATGCTAGAACAGCGGTTCCCAACGTGCGTTCAACAGATCCACGACCAGTTCCCAGGGGATAAATGCGTACTTTTCTTTATTGGCTACTTTGGTAAAGGTAAAGCAGTCCCATTAAAGGCCTGGACAGGCCCAGAGGGTTCCAGGAAGTTAAGGTTCCCAGATTTCGTGACAACGGTACAGGATGGTGGTAGTTTGTCAGCCTTACACACCCGCGCACTTTAACCCGAGGAAATACCCCTGGTACTCATTTCTGTTAGAGGCTGAGTCGACCCCATGGCCATACTGCGATGGAACCAGCGACCTTCCGATTTGTAGCACAGCACCTTAACCACTGTGCCACCGCGGCCACTTTGGACTTTACTTATTTTTGTAAATAAAGAAATAATAAAAAAAAGTTATTGTGATCCTGTTACAGGCCCGGTGTGGCCCAGAGGGTGGGTAGAGGTATAGCTCTACTCTTCCATGATCGCGGCTCTAGAAGGGGGTGAGCGGTCAGCAGCACGCCCCGGCCGCACTTTACACCAGGGGAACACCCGGTACCCATTTTACAGTAGGCTGGTTGGTCCCCGGGGCCGGTCTCGATGGGCGGAAAATCTCTTTCCCACCGGGATTCCATCCCGGACCATCCAGCACGTAGTCAGTCGCTATACCGACTGAGCTACCCGGCCCACCCGAGGTGCCCAAAGGGTTCCAGGAAGTTAAGGTTGGCAGATTACGTGACAATGGCCCAGGATGTTGGTAAGGTAAATGTGAAATATTATTTTATTTTAAAGCAATGGCTTAATATCTCTAATTAGTGATATGTTTATTGCGTATGATCATTGGAATATCTAATTAATGAACCCTCTATACCCATGGACAGCGTGACAGTTTCATTAGGTTCAAATAATGCAATGCAATGTTATGTATGCTACCGGTATATATTCATGGCTATCTAAATTCAGTTCTGATATATAAATATTTAATGTTGTATACTTATCATACAGACTCCACAGAGCAAGGATGTGAGGATCCGTGGGTATTTTTCAAAGCCACAAGGGACCCATAAACAATAAATGTTTGGGAAACACTGTGGTAGGTGGATAGGGCTTGATAGAAAACAGAAAATACAGAAGAGTTAGAAAATATGAAGAACTTTACATGGATAAGCGGTAAAACCCATGGCATGCATACTTGCTTGTGTGGAACAGTGAACTCTGCATGCATGATTGCCCTTGGGCGGTGAACCCTAATTTCGGGGAAGCTAAAATTCAATGAATGTAAGGGGACATTTCATGGGGTTTAACCATAGTTGGTCACACTTGTGTAGGCATTGGCGTCAGTGTTTCAATGCTCGTATGTGGATGCATACTGTGCAGAAGGTGCTCAGATCTCAGGTTGCAGTTCCAAGAGGCCAGAACCCCTGCTTTGTGTTCTGTATGAAGGGCAAGAAGGTACCATCACTTTCAACACATGGGTAAAAGCTGCTCTTCACAGTGCCGTAGATTTCGCTAAGCTAGACTTGGGAACTGCGAAGTCACAAGCTGACTCCTCGAGTTTACATTAGCCATGTTGGTTAATTCACGGTAGCCAAAGTGGTAAGAGACGTACTTTGACCAAGTACAAGTAGTGTATTAACTGAAATTTTGAGACAGCCACAAAAATTCATAGGTTTGCAAATAAAAGTGAAAGAGAAAATTTACATAGAGATCATATTGTTTCTTATGTTTATTGTACCGTGCATCATTGTGATAGTTGGAGAATAAAAGGCCAACTTGATGTCACTTGCTATTTTATTTCACTTCTTATGTGTTCAACATGTTTCGGATATTAATATATTCATCATCCGGAGCTTGCGACTATTCTGTTGAATTACCACATTGGTCGTACTGTTCTTGGTTCGATGTGTGTTGGACCTCCGGTGTGGTTGGTTTAGGGTGGTATCCGTGTTGCAGGCGTGTGTTGGAGTTTCGGTGTGGTTGGGTTGGAGTGGTTTCCGTGTTGCAGGCTGCTTCAGCCTGCAACACGGATACCACTCCAAACCACCTACACTGGAACTGCAACACACATCGAACCAAGAACAATACGACCTATGTGGTAATTCAACAGAATAGTCGCAAGCTCATGATGATGGATATATTAATGTCCGAAACATGTTGAGCACATAAGAAGTGAAATAAAATAGCAAGTGACATCAAGTTTCTCTTTTATTCTTCAATTATCATTTTGTTTCGTATGCTTTCTTTGATGCATGTGGCTCTCAACACTGCCACTGCCAACTGCCTGACTTGTCAGTTATTGATGCATCTTCGGCATTCACTATATATATATATATATATATGTAAGGGGTAGCGCTGTTGAAACCTGGAAAAATCTTCAATCTGTGGTACTTACTGAGACATTGGAGAACGGGCTGGTTTCCGGCCGTTGTTGACCAAGAAACACAAGCCCCGACTTCCTGTC
>Ga0123355_10003701_pt1 | contig 22051 bp, 13 predicted proteins | sample TergutEmb28metaG_3_FD_89872 | JGI IMG/M metagenome (GOLD analysis project Ga0123355, IMG submission 89872) | Embiratermes neotenicus P1 segment gut microbial communities from Petit-Saut dam, French Guiana - Emb289 P1 | ecosystem: Host-associated > Arthropoda: Insects > Digestive system > Gut ... | reverse complement strand
AGTGGTGTTCTGCCTGCTGTGACCCACACATGTGAGAGGTTGATGTTGTTTTTTAAAAAAAAAAACACAACCCCATCATCTGTAAACCCACACCTCCCCCCCCCCCCCCCCCCCCCCCATCCCCAAAGGCTAGACCTGTATTTTAAATACCCACCCACTGCTGTGACCCTGAAAAAAGCCGTATTTTCTTTTCTACACTCTCCTATGTTCTTCGTGTGATGACATAATGTGTCCTTGAAAATGGCCATGTATGCTCACATTTTTCCAATGCACCACTGCCGCTTGTTAGGATTTGGTCCTATGTCCTCACTCCCTCCCATAGACCTGATTTTGAGCCTGCTTACAAAACATATATTTTTACCTCATTTTAACCCTTAAGATGAAGGCAGGAGTTTCTCTGAGATACTGAAATTCACCAATAAGATATGCAGTGTCCTGACACAGAAAACCATAATCTATTTTCGACATGATGAATCACTCTCAGAATCACTCCCACTAACACAAAATGGAGGGGGAAATGTTATCTTGGATGTCCTTAAAATAAATTAATTTCCGAGTACTTCAACAGCTCTTTCAAATACCCAGTTTTCTAAATTTATAAATTTGTGAAAATATCAATGTAGAAGAGTTGACTTCAATCACAATTCATACAACTAAACTTTGGTCCGAAAATATGCCAGATACATGAAAAGACCAGAGTATTTACATATAAGTTACTTTGCAAGAAAGAGGTGGCATTATGATTCCTTGCAACCACTTTACAAAACATCATTATTTTGAAACATGGCTTTCTGAAACTGATAATTATTAAAACAGAGATACCTATTTGGCATAGTATGTGCACAAAAAATAAATATTTAATATGCCAAAGAAAACTAATGCATGAATATATTTCACTGACACATACTTTCTTAAATAGGATTTCACAGCCTTATAAAAGACTATGAACTGAAACTTGAAACTGATTAAATAAACTGAACCACAAGTTTCCCATTACACAGTTCAAATACAACAATAAATAATGATTTATTTCCATACTTTTTTTTAATATAGTATTATATTCTTTGTACCACTGCACCAAGCTTTGTAACATATACTCTTCTAATACAACACATTTCTTGGTCACATATTATTGTACACACAAACACCCTGCTAGTTGCTCAGTACTATTAAACACATTCTGTGACAAAATTGGGAAATATGTACACAATAAAAATCAAAGAGACAATTATGTTACTCAGTTAGAACAGAGAAATGCAATGATTTAAGTGTCTAAGCAATACATAAAGAATGTTAAGGGTGTTACCTTCAAACACTGTCCATTGTCTAGAAAAGAGGCACACGGTGTCTAGTAGGCTAGTTCTAACTTCATCTTCAGGTAGATGTAAAAGTCTTGTATCTCTTTTATCCAGACAATGGACTATGCTTAAAAAACACTTTCCAAGCAATGCCAAAGCAGTCACAGACAATTAGAACAACCTGCTTATTAATGACAGAGACATATCTTGATTTACAGCAATCATTAGCAATTGAGTAATAATTAAGACAGTACCACGGAAGACTCCTGCAGAGATTGGCATCTCTGAATTCTTTCTACCACTTTCTTTAATCAACCGCCCTGGCACAATGAATCTGTCATGTGCACCTCTTCTAAATCACTAGAGAAACTACACTATTTATGTAAAATCAACTCACCAGCAATGATCACCCGGGCGGTATGGCTGATCTGCCCTTCCCCATTTCTGGCAATACATGTATAATCGCCAATATCCTCGTGCCGGATGTTAGAGATGCGTAGCTCTGTGCCATCATTGAAAATTCCAATTGTAGCTGAAGGCTCCACAGGGTTCGCATCTTTATACCACAAGATCTCGGGTGTTGGCGTGCCCTCAGCTTGGCAATTTAGAATTATTGCATCACCCAAATTGACATAGATTACGTCTTCAGGTGTAACACTAAAGCGTGGGGGTGCTGCAATAAAACAAAATATTTGAGAAACAACTTTTCAGTATGGTGACTATTCCTGAACCTTTTCTGTATGTGCCCACCTGACAGTATCTACCACACAGCTTGTCTCAGAACTGTGTTTTAGTTATGCTAATTAATTCCAATATTAATGCAACATCAAGGGACTTCAGCTAAACTTGTCAATAAATTAGGATTTGTTGGCGCATTTTTTTTGTGGGTTACTTTATGACAGTCAGTACCTCACAGTAAAAAACAGAGAGGGGAGGATGACTGGTGAAGGATAGAACAGGAAATAATTTTGAATAACGTGGTCATGGCCTGACCAAGACAGCACTCTGGCATGTGTCTGGAGGTACTGAGAAAAGCAATAAAAACCTCAAACCATGATGGCTGATAATCTGGCCTTGAGTTAAATCAGGCACTTCCAGACTACAAGTCTAAGTGTTACCACTACACCCATGCACGCACGCAAGTACACACATACAGAGAGAAAAAAATCTTTATCTTTACTTGGTAAAGTGTGCAACCATGTCAAAACATCATATGCCAAAGTCACCATACTGTAACAACAAATTAAATCTCATTAAAACTGTTTCCACCAGAAGACTCCAGGCTGGTGTTAGAGTAAATAATAAATGCATAATGTGAAACCAATAAGTACAGCACACACAGAACAAGGGTTTTCTAACAGAACGAGAATAAACAATCTCAAGATAATAAACACATTATTTACTCAGCTGTAACAAAACTAGGCATCATATGTATTAGTTGTGTACCAAACCTGCCCCACATCCAAACTGGAGGACCAAACCATGTCAGCAGTGTACGATAGCTTACCCAATACACAGCATTCACAGTTACCCTCCACATCTGGAGGTTGCCTCATAAATAGCCAAAATATGAAATGGCTTGTTGAAAATTACTGTCTAATGTTGGCATGCAAAAACGAAAATTCAAAAGCAGAAAGGTGTTAAGACATTAATGCATGGCTACAAAAACCACAACCTTTGGCCAAAGAATTAAATTATCACCAAAATTCCCCATCAAAACATTCAGTATTTACTAGATTATTGGATATATGTCACCCCTTAACATAGCATGGTATAATCACTTAGTAGCACTGCATGTTAGTATCGATTCAATGACAACAGAGCATAAGCTGGAGAACTGTTTTGTGCAAACATGGGGAAGCAGACATATACATGACAGCCATTGCGGGCATTCAGCAATTTGGAAGGAGTTCGGAGGGGGAAACGCATCTGTCAACCTGTCGTTCACTATTTACATATTGCAAACATCAAAAGGGCCAAAGGGACAGAAAATGTAATACACATTAAAAATCAGAGCTGTTTTAAAATTCAAAGATAAGGAACTTTGTGGATATGGGGTTTGGATATTATTTTGACAAGTGTAGGTATGTTGCATCAGATGGTCTCACTTTACTGAAAAAGTCAGTGCCACAAGTTTTAAATTCATCAAGAATTTGCAATTTAAAAGCAATTTAACACAAATGAATCCTGCATGTAAATCCTTCAACTTCTTTGGAATGGAGGTATCAGTCACATTCAGAATGTTAGCTCACTGTTTACACCAAAACGTTTTCTCACATCATATAAGCTTTTCTTCTCAGCTTTATCATCCAAATTAAAACCAGTTCTCTAATCCACAATAATAAACAATAAATTTTGAGCATTTACACATTGACGCCAAGTGCACACATGGATAATATTGTAATTAGACTAAAATATAATAAAAACAACGATGTATGGGTCCAAATACAAAGTATCACTGATTTTATATATTGTAACTTCGAAATCACGCTGAAAATGCGTCTTCATGGATAGCACTCACTTCCATCTTCCCGTGCTTTCGGATGCCGACGATCGTGTTAAATTGTTGGAAGTAGAATATTTGTTAGATTGAAACCACTGGGAATGTACAATTCTTACGGTTACATCAAATGTTGGAAGTAACGCCCATGTACATGCGACAAATGTCACATGTGATATAGGTTAGAGTGAAAACCGCGGGAAAGTACCTTAGCTCACGTATTCCCCCAGCAGCGTCTGACGTAGGAAACTTTGCCACTTCCAGAAGATGGCAGCATTCTGATTCCATAAGTGCACCTCCAACCTCCGACAGGTACTTTCCGCTCACTCTCGGCGTGTTGTTACGTTGACTAGAACGCGAGCAGGAAATTGGCTTGTGAAGCTGCCCAGGTTCCACATGTGACCTCACGCACTCGATTCTCGCTAACCACCGTTACAGTACTTCCAGGTAGGACAGGAAGTCGTGCATGGTCCTTAAAGATGATCTTTTCGGAATCGAAGTGATCCGCATGATTCCTGGAAACGAACCTTTCCTGGCCTTGTTGAGCAGGGTGATCATTATTCTGCACTTTGTCTCTCCGTCTTCGGATCAAACCGGAACCCAAGGCTTGGCTCCAGAACTGGTGTTCAGTAAACGCGGTTCGTCGTCGACTATTTCCACCATGGTCTTTGGAGGCATCCAGTCGTCTTTCCTCATCACGCACACTTCGGAATACAAACTTCGCATATTTTTCCCATTACGCAGGTATGTGTGTTAATTAAGGTTTGCCCGTTCTCTTTTAATTCACTTACTGTCATTCCGAGTGACATTCTGCGGCCTGTATATGCGCACTGTGTCCACCATTTTTGGGATGGAGGCCGTTTTCGGTCTTCCACAGTAAGGGTTATAATCCACATTCTCTTTGCCCCCTTGTGAACGCATAAGCCATCTAAATGTTTGTGGCCAGGCAGAACCTTTTACACATAGGCTGTTTGCAACATATAACGTGTTTTAGTGTAGTTATTCCCACCTTACACCAAATTTGATGTTTATGCGTTGTTTCATTTTGAGGTTTCTGACGACGGAGAAAATCACGGTGCACAAACCACAACCACGCCATTTGGTCAGCGCTTAGGCCTACTAGACTGTAGAGGTCACAGTTCAGTGGGTCTCAACTAGCCTGTTGCAGGACCATACTAATGCTGCATTCTTTAAATTTTATTTCAGCCTAATTTCTGACTAACGGTGTATATGAAGAAACAACACTGAAGCTGTTTCTTAAACGTGTAAAATTCAGCGTTCCGCGTGTGCAGGAAGAATGTGTCAATATTATGTCTGCTCATTTCACACATACAGTACATGAAATACTGAAATCATTTCATGATATTTTGAATCATTACTAAAGACTGTCCACCCATTTGTGGCTATATCAGCCAAACAGAATTATCACTTAATTAGTTAAACATTTAAATTAATCATGTTGTAAAACTGACCACTACCATCTTTAAAATTAGGTACCTTATGACACAAAAAGAGAAAATTATGAGATAATTACTGGACAGTGATGAACAAGACTCAGTATCGTCCTATAGAAATATACACTGAGTAAGCTAAAAATAGTACGAGTAACAGACCTGTTAGAAATAAAAATCAATCCTGAGAAGTACTGGGGGTGTTTATATTAAAAAGTATTGGCACACAATTGGAATTGTCACCAATGAGGAGCTCTTCATAATTCGTAACGTTCATCAAGTGTTGGAGTGACCATATAAAGGAGTCAGTAAAGTGACTCAAATATAGACTGGACTGAGGAGTCGTGGTTTGATTCCTGCAAGGAGCAATTGACTTTTCTCGTCTACAAATCATCCAGACAAGCTCTGCAACCCACCCAACCTACAATTCCATGGGTACTGGGGGGATAACATGGCCAACGCATTAAGCAAACCATTCACCTTCACCTAATGCCAAGTTTAAGAATGAGTGGACCTATCCCTCCACTTCCCTCTATACTTTCATGTTGTGGATAGAGATATTTACCTGTACCTTTACAATATCAAGGAGGATGAGATGGGTAAGGTTAAGTGGCACACATTCAAGAGTTGAGAACTATACTACATTAAGGTGGACCTGAAAGATGTCCAGCATGACTATGGATGCAATAATGAATATGCAGGTTCAACAAGCTGAATGATTTGGTGACTAGCTGACAGGCTACAGGCGTCTCAAAACGGTGATTGTGGGATTCCTCGGTAAGATGCTGTCTTGCTACAACTTTCACTTTCAGTTTACTTGAATGGAAAAAGCTAAACACATTTTGCATGAAACATCATTATGATGATTCCAATGATATGAATCCTGCTAACAAATCAGAGGGTGTGCCATCTGTAATGAAATATATGATTAATTTAGAATAAGATATGAAATTTTCCATGAGATCTTTCCTATCTTGTGACAAAATAGTAGTGTGTTTCAGGCATATGTCATGTGTATCCACATGCCTGACAAAGCAGACTCAATCTAATGTAATTTTTAAGTAACCCTCCTATGCTCAAGTACTGACTGAACCCCTGACACAGTGAAAGGCCGAGCAGGTAACCCATGACCCTGATAAACTAATCGTCTTGGGTGGTCTTAAACCTATGGCTATTTAAAAACAATTACCAAAGCATGCAGTATGGCAATGATAGGATACTGGGAATTAAAACTTATGGTTTATGCAGAGGGAACACTAAGTAGGGCATGTGAATCAGGTTACAGATTTGGCAGTAAAATAGAAACATATATATGAAGTGCAGGAGTCAGCACAACAGCACTACAGTAACATATTAAGTAGCTGTTACTTTCCAACAATTTTAATGAGTGCATGTATTATATACTGCACTAAGAACACGTGTAGTTCTGACACGTGTTCTTATTGCAGCATATAATACATGCACTCACTAAAATTATTGGAAAGTAACAGTTACTTGATATGTTACTGTAATATAAGTGCATGGTACATAGAGGACACCATACATGAAGGTTTGAATTTAGGAATGAATTAGTATAACTTACCATGGTTTTCTTAATTTTTCAGTCAGAAAACAAGACATTGGCATATTAAGAGAAGTAAACATGATCCAAGACTTTGTCATGGGAAAACTCTATACATTTGTGGCTGCTGCACTGGGTGAGACCACATATGGAACTGTTCCACACTGCCTTCAGTGTACTCTCTTTCATGCATATAAATGCTTAAACAGTTCTCTCACCTCCTCTCAACTTCATCACAAACACAAAACAATTTCATATCAAGTTTCACAGTTGGATTCTGTTTAAACATTCACAAAGAAAATGACTAACCAAGCCTGAGGACCAAAGGCAGGTGTGAAAGTAGCAGAAAAGTAGTAAAAAGTACCTGGACAGAATTAAAGAGCTAGACACAACGAGGCACATACAAAGTGGAGGAGAGGGGGCGCACAGTATCACCATCAAGAGTACTCACCATGGACATCCAAGTGGAACCAGGTACCATTCTTTTGGGGTGGTGACCTATTGAGGAACACCACTTTACATTCGTACCATCCCTGGTCCGACTCACGGATGTTGGTCAGGTTGAGGGAAGCGAGACCATAGGGGGAGTCTGGTGAAACTCTGGACACACGTCCCTCGTACCCCTCACCGTTATGTGTGGGGTATGTGTCGTACCAGATGTATATTGGGATCTCCAAACCCTACAGAGATCATAACCGGGACCGAGCCGCAGTCCCAGGACGAGACATGTGAACACACAGCACAAATAACACAACTATCGAGCAGTCAAGTGGCTGCCTTCCCAGGCCTGTGTGGGAATGTTTGTGTAACCCACATTCTCATCTTGGAACTGCTGTGTGCTGTTGTTTCAAAGCTTCCAAATTTGGAACTTTTACATCACTGCACTATTAAAAGACCTGCTTATGAGACACATTCTGTGCCAGACATGTAAACTGTCAGGCATTTCATTTGCTCACAAGATTTGTTAGCATATATCCAGTAAATGAAACAAAAACTGCATTAACTGAATCCAGAAAGTAACCCCCATATTTTGATTTGTTGTTGGGTGCTAACAGAAAAGTTTACACTGGCAAATGATACAGCTGTTTTGAACACAGCAAATAAATGCCAGCTGTCATTTTTGTGATGGGAGACATAAATGAAAATGACAACAGCTATAAACTTTTGTAAATTTTCTCCCATTGAAACAAATATTAGCACAAAACTGCCAATGTGATCAGAATAAACGAGATATAACCTATCACAGGTTTTTTACAGCATTTTCAGAGAACATTTTAATTACTATTTCTATATTGGCATGAAGGACACCAAGGCTTCCACTGCGTAAGAACCATCTTAAAAGGACCACAGAAATAAACCTGCTGTCATTATTTGTTACAGCCAAAAAACTAATCTGACAGCTACTTATTCCATGAAGAAAAAGTTTAGTCTCCCACACAAGGGTTTTTACATACACATAATATTTTGATTCTAAGACACTGATATGCAATGTAAAAACTTCTCCTGATTAATCTGATGTGTGCTTTGCCAGCGTTGGGTGCTCTAGCTACCAGATCATAGGGTACAACCACTCAATCTATCTGTCTGTTGTGGAGGATTGAACCTTAAGATATTTGTATGCCTGAGAAGCTGAGTTAACTTAAAACCCATTGGTAAATCAAAGTTTAGGTTCTGTCATTACAGTAACCATGTTCAGATCTTCAAGTAATGAATTTAATTATAATTTTCTAAGAAATGAGAAATTTTGAGAAGTAATGCATACAGTTCACCTCATTTTAACCCTTATCCTGCTAACGTGGAGAATGTGGTGAGCTCCTAATAATGCCAGCAGATGGGAGATGGGATTTAATTCAGCGTTTAAAGGGTTAAATCACAACTAACAAAGTCTTGCAAGTGCTGAAAAAGCAAGCCTAAACAGATGAAACATCTTTAGTAAAAAAATAAAAAAAAATAAAAAAAACTGTGTCTTGTTAAGGTGGCACAAAAATGTGTGCAAAAGTATTTCTACTGTAATTATAAATATTCAATTCCAACTTGTTATTGATTACAACATCTTTTAAGTTGAAATGTAGGCTTCATCACTCTAATAGCCATGTTAAGGTCATGGATTTCTTTTGTTCAATTAAAAAATGCACCTGGTGGAATTAGTGCAAAATATTCACCTGTGATCATATTAAAGTAATTGAAAATGAATGATCTGTGGTTAATATCAATATGGTAACAATTCTGTGAATTCATTGTAGGATGCCAAAATTATGTTCAGATTGGAAAACAAAAAACACTGGGCCACAAAGAAGGGTAATGCAGATTTCCCACACAGGCTTTGGAAAGAGCTGATATGGCCTCAGGATTACAAAAAATAATAAAGTAAACCTTTTAAACAAGGTACTAAATGAGAAAAGTTGCACCTGCTAACATTCAGACCAACGTGGTTTCCTCGGTAGGTTACTGCACTGAAGAATGGTTCCCATTTCCACTTGGATGTTTACAGAGAGTGATTATGAATGGTGATTACTAGTAACAGGACATTTAAATGCAGACATGTTCACGCATTTAAATGCTAAGTGTTTGCATGTCTTTTGCAGTTCATATCTTGCAAACCACAAGTTTCATGGAAAACAACTAGGGTAAAACTTGCTTTCTAACAAATACATTGCAGGAAAATTGTTGTAATTTTAGTTTTGACATTGCTCAGTGTAGCTGCAATGACTGTTGCAAAACTGTTTTATTGATGCCAGCTTGGATATGAACCATGGTTTATTACCTACAATTGTGCCATTGTTCTTCCATAAATCTGCCAGGGTACAGAATCAGGACAACTGCCACAGACCTCATCATTGAGAAACATGACATGTTTATCACCACAATGGAGACAGTCTGCTAATGTTTATTCCAACTATTTATGGGCTTAATATAGTAATGTGTAACTGGGACCAGTTATTTAAGATTCATTATGTTACATTTTTAAACAGTAGCCTGTATCTCTTGGCAAAAATAACTGGTACCCAGTATGTTATTAAACAAATATCCTTATGAATGAAATTGTGAAAGTTTTTACACAGAAAACTATGTATGTCCATGAATAGTGCACTCTTTGTGTAAGAGTTTTATTACTCTTTAACATAATTTCAACTCTTGTAAATTTGTAAATCTCTTAACAGGTAAATTAACAAAGAACCAACTTTTATTGGAGAATCAAAAACTGTTCCACCTACTCCCAAATATTTTGCTATAAGGACAAAGTACTTTAATACTGAGACTTAACAAAACTCAAATTCACAATGGTTTCTGAATGTGACTCCCATACACTTTTCTTTTTCAATCAATCAGTAAAAACAGGCTTTTTGTGTTAGTGTCACAAAAAACTCAAACTAATTTCTATTTCCTCAGAACAGCTCATTACAAAACCAATTTTTATATAAGATACAATACAAATCTCATGAGATTCCCACGCCTTATTTGGTATGTTTTTCTTGTAAGATTATATACCAGAACAAGCCATTTCTGACACTCTGGTAGTGTGAATAGCTTTGCAATAATGTGTTTGTACATGAAGTTGACAGTAGTGGGTATTATCACATATTTGTTTTCATTCCTGTGGTTGAAGAAAATGAACAGTTACAAATTTAATAATTGTCCAACAAGATGCGACTTATTCAGTTTATTATATTTCTGTAGGCAGCTCTACATGTTTCGGGTGTTGACACCCATCATCAGGAGCTCGTACAGCTGTAATTACAGCTTCTGGTATTGATTAACTGGATCCGCTCTCGTTGTTGCGTAGGAACTGATTCATGTGTATTGTACAGTAGGTATACCTTCCACACGATACACATGAATCAGTTTCAACTCAACAAGAGCAGATGGTAGTAGATCCAGTTATATCATGTGTATCGTGCGGTAGGTATACCTACTGTACGATATAAATGAATCAGTTCCAACTCAACAACAAGAGCGGATGGTAGTAGATCCGGTTAATCAATACCAGAAGCTGTAATTACAGTTGTACCAGCTCCTGATGATAGGTGTCAACACCCGAAACATGTAGAGCTGCCTACAGAAATATAGTAAACTGTATATGTTGCATCTTGTTGGGCAGTTATTAAATTCGATTCACGATGCATGGACCCAGGTGTGTGTGTGTGTGTATATGTATGTATATATATATAAAAGAACAGTTACAAATTTATAGAGTAATATACATTTGTTATTTAAATAAATATTACTGAAATGATAATGAATGGTAATATGGGTCCAAATATGGTGACAGTTTAACTTAAATTTATGGATAAAATGCAAGTAAATAGAAAATGTTACACGATTTGTTGGTGAGACTTATGAGCATATTCTAGAGGCCATTTGGAGCACAATGTATCTATAAATCATAAGTTAGTGTGACACCATTACTGAGTTAAGTGAGCCATAATCTTGAAAAAGATGTGTGCTAAAGTAATAAACTGTAACCTGATCCAGATGGGTGTTACTGTAATGAACCGGAAACACTGCAACCATCTGCAAGATTTAAGTCATGACACAGTAGTTTAATAAAATGAACAAATAAACTAAAACAGTCCTGATGAAACATTTACATTAGCAATAAAGAAATACGCAGATCACTGACATGTATAAAACTGCAGAGGTACGGTAAAGTTGTCCTTAAGTCATTAAGGCATATTGGTAGATAAAGGTTTAGCTCCTCTTATTCTAAATTGCAGGACCAGATGGACATGATTAGTTAACTTCCTGACCCAGTTGCTTTATGCCAAGAGAAAGAGCTGCCAGTACCCAAAGAATGTAGGAGGCTGGATTGTCTCCAGAGCCAGTCTTGGAACTTTGGAGGAGAGAAAATTTTCTCTACCTTGATAGAAATTGAACAATCTACAGAAGATTGATTCTCAAAGCATTTGTTATATGTGGATAAAGTTTCCAGCCTCACTTCTTTGAACACCATATGACACTCCTAGACGAATGGGTTGGACAATATTGGAGGTTATCCTCTTCTGTACATTGGTAACTGGCTGCATTTGTTGTTGGAGTCGATATTCAGGTATAAATTAATATAGCTCATGCTGGCAGCAAAAATAAACTGTTAGCTCATGTAAACCATGCTGTATGGTTATCTGAACAGTCCAGATTATCTACAATATTCAACAGCTGGAACATGCAAGATATCCTTGTGACTAAGGCACAGGACCCACATTCTGTGGACTTAAATTTGATTTGTCAAGATTTCATAAAACATATGTTATAATCTAATTCCATTCACAGTGTTAATTTCATTCTATCATCCACCAGGTAGGCTGTTAATAGTGCACCCTCTGATGAGTTTCAAGCCTTTATCTGTATGTGGTTAATGTTTAAGCATCTCATATGATGACTTTTATATAACATATCACATTAATTTCTAAAGCTTTCACAGAACTAGTAGGATATTAAATAACGGGGTTTATGATGAACTGGAAGAGTTTTAATACAAAAAAAATTGTGGAATGTAGCCACTTGGCAGACTGAAGAGAGGAGAGTTAGTTTTCAATTGCATTATCACGAACTCTCAGTCCTTATTGTTATCATGTCATGTGAGAGGTACTATGAACTGCTAGTCAGAACATTTTGCTTTAACTCTGAACTCTGTCATGACATTTCTAACCCATAACGAATCTGTGAGAGCATTTTCTCTCTATTGTGTTTCATAATCATTAGTCTCCAACTTTGTTTGGAGCTTCAGAAATGGAGCATGTAGTTCTGAACCGTTTCAGTAGGGGCCATAATGCATGCTGCCTTACTATCTACGCACACCGGTGGTCAAAAATTTCAATAGTTTTTGCTATTTTGTCTGCCTGGTATTTTGTTAAACGGCTGTTTCACTCTCGTGACAGGCAGTGGCATAACATATATTTCAACATGCACAAGTTGAGCAGTGACATGAGTTTCCTTACATTTCTGTTGGCATGCATTATACCTGTGTGTACTTGGGATCTGAAAATGTGCAAATACCTGTATACTGCATGATGGTCATACAAACCAGCCTCAGATCTGTCCAAAATGAATTCTGGGGTGACATTAATTTGGAAATTGCTTATTTAAGTGTACTTAAATTTTTCCATGTGGAAAATATGCACATGTATCTAGTGACAATTTTGTATCTATGAAGAGTGCAAATACAGGACTGCAGTCTGCAAGTCAAGTACATATCACTGTGCAACATTTGACTGTTGTGACAACCATTATGCAGTATTCACCATGAATATCCAAGTGGAACCATGTACCATTTACAACAGTGATCTATTGAGAAACACCACTTTAAACAGGTATAGCCCCTGGTCTGGCTTATGGATGGTCAGGTCAAAGGAAGTAAGACCATATGGGGAGTCACAAGACACTCTGGAAACACAGTCCACATACCCTTCCCCACAGCCTCTATGGTAACTGTCATATCAGATGGAGGTTGGGACCTCAAGACCTTACAGAGCTCGTCACCAGGACAGATGCAGATTATGCAACCACTTCTGCAATGACCCAAGTCACCCACATCCCACATCCCACAAAACACAGTCAGTGGCCCATCTATTTCAATAGTCCCTTAATATTTAAAACTAACAGAAGTGTCAGCCTGCAAAATCTGGAGCAAATAAGATTTTATAATTAATAATGAATGTGTATGCTCATGACACTCAGATATGTGATCTTAACCTGACAACTTGTAACAAGTTCCAGCATTGGTTTTTCTTACCCACCCACTTCAGCCGTGAATAGAAAAACTCCAGTGTACTTAGCTTCATTACCATTATAACAATCACAGTTTCATGATGCGGGCACATGCCTCTCTTGTTCAAACCAATCCAGGACCAGCCAGACCAAGTAGCAGACCGGAAATTAATACAACCAGTTTGTACCCACTTCCTATGCCAAGAATATAAAGTCATGTTCCTCCACACATTCCACACTGAAGAATGGTACTTACTTCAACTGGAATTTTCTTCAGTGGCAATTAGCTAGGGATGGAACTTACATGCACAAGCAACAAAATCTGCAAATGAACGTCATTTATTTTCTGACCACAGAAGAATATGTATACTGTGGTGTGCGGGAAACTTTATACAATGTTATAACAAATACGTAATGTCTTTAATATCATGCCTTATCATACGTGTTATGAATTTAAATAATAATCACAACCACTTTCTTTTGGTAGTCCTTTCTACACTTATTAATGCAAACTAAGATATCGCACTTATCTTGGTAATGCCTGAAATATTTGAGAATGGAAGTGTGTGAAGTTCGGATATATATGTGGTACATACTTACTTGAAATTGGTTAGATTTCTTTATTAGAGTCCCAAATTTAAATCAAGTCTTCCTAAGTTTTACTAGCTTTTGACCATGCCAACTAAATCCTGATACTTCTCTGCTCCCAAGGAGTCACAACATATTTTACTACTGTTTAATCTGAAGCATTAAGCCCCAAAACGTTTCTGCCTGAATCTCACATATTTCGGTAGTGTGCTATACAGAAGTTTCATTGACAAAAAGATGGAGATTCAGTTTTGGAATGCTAGAAAAACATACAGCTCTGTAGTCTTTGCCCAAATTTGAATCTCCTCATTGTGGTCCAGCCCCTCTCCACATCATACTGCAGAGTGGGCAATGCATTATGTCATAACTCTGAAGGTGTCTACTCATTCGTAACACTTTCCTTCAGGTGACCTACAATTTGTGACTTTTTCTCAGACTTAATATTCTGTACATAAGCAGCATAACCAACATTTATGTGTATGGACAAGCAGTGGTTGGTTCAAACTTTCATTAATGCTTTGCATTTGCATAACCTCCTAACTGCAAATTATTACTGAAATATCTCATAATTTTATGGCTGCAGTGACCCAACAATAGCATGTACAGTCCATTTAAACTGGTAAAATGTAGTGTTTCTTTGTGGACTGACATGTCTCACACATAAACATATTATGATTGTGTGTGATCTTGTTTTTTTTCTCGTAATTCTCTTTCACCACCAAATACTCCAATTGATGCTTCTGCCTCTTTCCCTAATGCCTTATTCAGGTTTTTTGTATATTACTGTGAAATGAAGACAACTGTTACATTTCCAAGCTCGTCTCTTGCTCACATTTGACAGAATCCAAAGCAACGTAAGGGTCAGCCATAACGGTATCTGGACCGATGTTTACTTTAACGTTGTACAAATTTTCTACAATAAAAAGAAAGAGTTGGCACATGCAACACTGAAGTCTGTTCGTATAGCTATCCATCAGATATACCCTACAGATCCGATGGTGATATGCATCTGCATCCCTAGTAATCACCATTAAATTGTACTTACCATGAACATCCAAATGGAACCAAGTACCATTCCTGGAGCCGGGGTTCCTATTGAGGAACACCACTTTACATTCGTACCATCCCTGGTCCGACTCACGGATGTTGGTCAGGTTGAGGGAAGCGAGACCATAGTTGGAGTCTGGTGAAACTCTGGACACACGTCCCTCATACCCCTCACCACTATGTGTGGGGTAACTGTCATACCAGATGTAGATTGGGATCTCCAAACCCTACAGAGATCATCACCAGGATGGACGCAATTTGCAGAACCAGTCCCAGGATGACACAATTCAAACACATCATACATAGTACAAAAGTAACCACTGCAATGTCTCGAATATTTGTTTTTATTTAAATTCCTGGAAAATAATGACAGTTTAGTGTGGCACTATCAACAAAGACAAACAGTAATATAAGAAGTCAGTAAGAACATTCTACTGTCTCAAATGATTCATTTTCAAGAACTGTAGTCTTATTAAGAAAAATGCAAACTACTTTTTAAAATGGCAAAATATTAAAAATAAAAAGTGCAGAGAAAGTAGCTGAAGTTAAAAAAAATTATCACAAATTCATGATGTGTATATGTGTTAATGTTGTGAAAATTAAGAGAAATGTTTATGCAAATTTTGGTACAAAAAAGTTACTGAAGTACAGTCCTGCATTACTTCTGAGTACAGTGGACTGTTCACAACCAAAAAAAATCTTATAATGTTTTTGATGTTGTTACTAATGTAGTAAGCAGTATACACAGTTGGGATGGACGGTGTGTGTGTGTGTGTGTGTGTGTCGGAATTTGTGGTTAAGCTATGGAAGCATTCAAGCTGGATGAAAACTTTAAGATTTCCTTGTCTAACATATGGAAATGCATTAAATTACAATCAGATTGTACTTGAGCATATATTTAATGTGCTGCAATTGATGTCAAACACTGGTTGTCGGGCAGAAAATGCCTTAAATATCATTAATATTTCCACTTGGAAGAAATTCAATCATTTTCTTTTCCATTACTAATTGCATTCGAGGCCACACAATGGTGCCAAACCTCAATGTATTAAAGTCTTTGCATTTTATTCATTTACAGTATGCACCTCTCTTTTTTAATAGAAGGGAAGTTTTTAAATATATTCACATTAATGTTCATACATTATTACTGCAAGCATATTTAAATTAGAAATATTCAATTTTGTTTTCAAGTGCAGATCTCATGCAAACTTCCTGCAGCGGTTCTCATACAGTTACCATGTGCTAATATACTTGAATTCTGCAGTTATTTTGTGTAATGTGAAAGAAATGGAAAATAAAATGTTTGTAATGTGGAATAAAGCAAACGCTCCGAACTGGCAGTTAGGGGTTGGTTCCAGGAGAGGGTGTTTAGGTATGATATATACAAGATAAAAACACAAAAACTTCTCATGTAAGCAAGCAGCAAAAACAGCCGAATGCTTCGTGGTGTTTCCTGTAGAAAAGTGCTACCACAATAGAAAATCCTTTGTATTAAAAAATAATATAACTTGTTCAAAAGGCTTTTATAACAGAGGTGACATAATGTACACATCATGTACTGCACGTGATTTCTGTGTCAACATATTAAGTGTTCCCGTGAATCTGTAAGGTAAAAATGTGAAATCATGTTCAATACATAAATGTCTGATTCATGTTTTAAGACATACTATGCGGTCTTTTGCAAATGACACTCAAAATTTTTGAAAATATCAGTCGCAAGAGTCCAGTAAGCCAGGAAGAAATTTGGAGCATTAGCACCACGAATAAACCTACAAGCCAAACATGTTGCAAATAAAACCCAGATCGTGGCAGATTTCGGAAATGTTCAACACAGTTCCATTTTAATTCCTGACATATGCATCATAAAGTGTTTATATCTAAGGGTAATTTTAAATTTGGTTCTTCAATAGCATTAAGGTTCAGTCCGTATTGAAATTAATCAGTAAACTATTTGAATTATAAGCAATTTACTGTGCAATAACGACATATTATACGATTTTAATTGGCAAATGAGGGATTTTAAGATCTAGAGTAGAGATGGATAGTTTTACTCCAATGCAAAACATTTTGTGACATGCCTTTAAAAAATTTATTGTACTTTTAAATTTTGTTAAATTCATTTAAATGTAGCTATAGAATTTATGAAGATGCCAATATAAATGCTCTGTGAATGATAACTGAATGCAACATTGATTATTCACAGTGCATACAATTCCCCTGTAATCTCTGCAGATCGGTTAGTTTACTGTATGGCTGCAAAAAAAATACAGTGCTCTCATCTATAAATCAGACCATGTCTTGTTGCTGGTCATTCCGGAACCCGCCAAGTGCATTTCATATATATATATATATACATAAAGGAACGCAAGGAAAATCAACTTAGCAACCATACTAGTGCATATACTTGCAGTGTACAAAAGTCTTACTCTTCCACTTCTATTATAAATGCTAATGCAGGGAGGTGTGATAAGCAAACTACCATAACCATATAATATGCACCATGCACGCACTATAAAGCTCAAGAACAAAAATGCACGTTTCTCAACACTAGTTGGTTTAGGAACAAAGAGCATTTGTTCACTTTAAATGTTTAATGTGACGTACCCATGATTCCATCCTTTTTCCTATTCTTAAGTTAACTGTTGGTGTCCAAATATACACACAGCCAATTACTTATACCAATATAACTTATGTACAGCCAAATTTTTATACTAAATTTTGTAATAGGAATAAGCTGATCCAAAAATAGAACAACTATCACTGAACATCACTGTACCTTAAAAAAGCTTGCTATGTCTTATCTACACAAGCACAGATAGCAATTGAATAACACAGCAGCAGTATTGCAACATAAAATATGTGAACATATAAATTAACTTAATACTGCAAGAATAATTATTAGAAGGGAGCAAAGACTGTTGTACTTATCCAAATCATAAAGTCTGTGATGGAATGGGATTACACATGTATTTTAAGGTATTCAGTATTAATTATAGTGCACGACAACAGGTGTCAGTAATTTTTACTTAAATATTGTTAGTAATATTGAATTTCTCTCTCTGTGCTCCCATCTGAGATAAGCATTTAATTCTGTATTTTAACTTAAAAGTAAATTAACAATAGACGTGCGCAGTACTAGCATTATAAACGCATTAACAGTCTACACAAAGCACATCTTTTTCCCACTCTAAAAATACAAAAGTGAATATTCGCTATACGTAACGGTTCAAATACACAATGGCAGCCATGATATGAACTGATATGCTGTTAAAGAAACTGAACCATTAAGCTTGCAGATAAGCCAAGGCAAATCAATCCAGGGCCAAAAATTCCATGACATGCAAAAACAATTGAAAATAGCAAAGAAATACAATATGAAAATATACTTTGATACGGCAACAAACCAAAGCACCTCTACAGCCACAGAGATAGAGAGAGACAGAGATATGAGATGGGGCAGTGGAGGGGGGATTCATAATTGGCACATCCGGTATTCAGATGTAAAAGATATCCACATTACAGTGATATGAAGAGAGAACAGTACGCGAATAAAATGTTATGTATCTCGGTTACTTTTCAGCATATTTTAATCATTATGCAGAAACTGACGCTATCACTTGAAGGTATTTTCCACAGCTACAAGGCTTATCGTAACAAAATGTCACAGCCATGTACAATTCTGTGTAATATAAATAAGTACTTCGTATTTGTACGCCACTGAATTATTCCACTCTTAGAGGGCAATATCAGATATATGAAACGAATATGAGGTGTGTTTATTTATATTGCTGGAGAGGAACAAAATACGAGGGAAGGGGAAGAGAGAGAGGGCTGCTCCCCCGCCACTATTTAGTCTGCCTATACGCTGCATAATCCAGTTTTAGCCACCGGGATTTACCATGCCACCCCACAATTGAGGCAGCTCTGATACCCCTGATGATTGGCTTAAGTTACGTGTTACTTTGGAAGTTGGGAGCATTTTAGAATATTAGGCACCAACAGACAGGATATCCTAGAACACTTGAATGCTCAGAAAAATTGTGAAAACTTTATTTATGCACGAAACCAGTTTCTGTTTTGGAAGTGTTTCTTTTGAAATTAAAATCATATATGCAGTACCACCCCAACACCAAGGTCATGATTTGTAATTACGCATTTCGTTACAGATCACGCAAATTCTTGCAACAAACACTACAAAATTCTTATAATAAAACCAACTAGATGCACTAATTTCTCAAATTTATTTTTGGAATAAAACCCTTCATGTTTCGGACAGTTCCTCTGTCCATTATCAGGAGTTTTTCACTGTGCACACAGCAATGGTATATGTCATAAAGGTTATGCTGACAGTGTGCTCACAAGCCGTCAGCATAACCTATATGACATATGCTATAACTCCTGATAATGGACAGAGGAACTGTCTGAAACATGTAAAATTTTATTCTAAAAATAAATTTCAGAAATTAGTGCATCCAGTTGGTTTTATTATAGGAATTTATCATGACGCATGGTCACCTGAATGCCAAACACTACAAAAATTCATAATTTTACTTTCTTTTGACAAAACATAAGAAAATATTTAGAACACTGTATTTCAGAATTTCATTTCTCTTAGTCATTTGCTTTCATGAACAAATCTGCCTGCACACTTTGTTGATATTTACCTGTCTCATGATTATGTCAAGTTATGCCACAGTAACTGAGGACAGACTAAAATCTACCCCAAACAATCATTGAATCAATATTCGCCTCTCTGTATCTAACATGCCTCCATTAACTACGCCAAATCAATAAATGACAAGTTTTAGAAATTCCACCATAATACGAGTAACGTTTAGCTTTACAGCTACTAGATATGCATTTCTACAACACTGTCACATTCTGCTTTTTTATTGCAGCCAGAATTGCTGATTCCTAACTAATACTTTGTTGAGAGGAACAGGACACTTGACCCTTGTACACAAGATGTCTCTCATGTCTTCTAATTCCAATAAAGGAGTCTCTGCTTCTGTAACACTTACGCTAGAGATGTTATGTGATATAATTTGCGTTCATATTTCGCGGTATATTTCAGAATATAAAAATTACTTATAAGTCCCCTTTTACTTTCTTAATAATTTAACTGAATCCTGCGTTATCGACTTTTACCAACAAAATGCTCAGTGTTGTCCATGGTTGAAAACAACATTCTTAACCATTTCCATGTCGAGTTTTTTTAAAATAGAAATAGCACTTTCTCCCTTTTCTTGCTCTATTAATCTTGTATGTTGGCCAAAATGTTCAGTATGAAAGCTTGTACACAAGAGGATATTGAATTCCGGTTACACAAGCGACAAAGACAAGCGAAATGCCTCAGCAGTATATAACCATTAATACACACAACCCATTTTGTCATCCATTACCAATACAGTATCATCACTTAGTATACAATATATTTTGAACTCAAGAGTTGGTGTGGTCAAACGGCAAGACTTGCACCTCCTTCCCAATGTCCTTAAAGTACAGCTACATGTTTTCTATGAAACAGACTTCGTATGCTGAATCTTACAATCACAGTGACAGCGAAAAATAATGAGACTACGTCTGAGAACAATAGCTTATAATTTGTCACCGTCATTTTAGGCTAACATATGATTGAAAAGTCCGCGAGTTATATGCTCTCTCTTAGGCAGTTGTCCCTGATTTACTCCTGAAGAGTTCAGACGGTTGGGAATGACAATGTCTAAAGGAAATCAGGCAACATACATTCTGTCTGGAATTTTTCTAGTAAACTTCGCACAATTTTGACAGTAAAGAAAGTTGATGGATGCATTAGCCTTGAACTTCTTCTATCTTGTTGCTAAACGTTAGCGAGGGCAACTGCTACTAACTCTTATAAAACCAAACAATGTGAACGTATTTTGCTGTCGTATTAACCCCAGTATCCAAAGCAGCACTGCTTTGTTTGAAGTTTCTCAGGCTTCGTCAGCTTGTCCTACTTACAAGAATAGTGTTAAGGTGGACAAGGGAAAACTGAAGTACACATGGGCCTGAAAATAATGTATATCACATATAAAGACCCCATTCGTAATCTTGTAAATAAAGCCAACTTGGTGCACAATTTATTCTTAGTATATTTGTTCTTGGTATATTTATCAATCTCTACATGTTTTGGGTGACTATGTGCCCATCATCAGGAGAAACAACTGTGTTTATGCATCACTTACTACTTTTTATTCTGTGTAGAAATGTAGAGATCACCCAAACAGAATAACAAGTATAAGTGTCGCATAAACACAGTTGTTTCTCCTGATGATGGGCACATAGTCACCCGAAACAAGTAGAAATTGATAAATATACTAAGAATAAATCATGCACCAAGTTGGCTTTATTTGCAAGATTATACAGGGATGCACGGTCAACAAAATATAAAATCCCGTTCGTACTTTACAGGAAATACAGCTTGCTTCCGTTACGAAGTCTGATCAATTAATGTTATTTTACAAAGGGGAAGAATAACTGATGATTGTAAAAGTCATAGAGAACACATTAACAGGTACACACTGTATGGACAAAATTTCAGTGTTAAACTTGGTGGTAGATAAGCCGGCCTACTAACTACTAGGCTTTATAGTGTGAACATTATTAATGCTTTACTCCTTTACTCTTTCACACACTTTCTTGTCCGTGACCCAAATTCATCGGTCAACAACTTTAAATTTTAAATAAATAATAATATTTATTTACTGCAATTGGGTTGTTACCCAGTGGCAGTGGTTCATTTACATGTATACAAAATATGAAATTGGTTACTACTAAATTTAAGTCGGGAGGGCTACATGAGAAGCATGTAGTGGCAACTTGGAATCTTGGGAACCATCTCAGCATTTGCTTTTAGGCATAGGGAAACCAAGAAAAACCT
>Ga0123355_10003700_pt1 | contig 22053 bp, 21 predicted proteins | sample TergutEmb28metaG_3_FD_89872 | JGI IMG/M metagenome (GOLD analysis project Ga0123355, IMG submission 89872) | Embiratermes neotenicus P1 segment gut microbial communities from Petit-Saut dam, French Guiana - Emb289 P1 | ecosystem: Host-associated > Arthropoda: Insects > Digestive system > Gut ... | reverse complement strand
TGTAGTAACAATAGGCGGCGGGGAAATAATGCCCGTATTTATTTGGAGCACAGAATACTGGCTTACTTTAAGCATTTTCATGGGCATACTTTTTACGTTTTTCATCATCGTGGGCTTGTTGTGCGGTGAAAACCATAAGGAAAAGCTGCGCAATATGTTTAACTGCCCGGGTCAGGCTCCCTGTGATTATTATGCCGATTTCGGCGATACTGTCTATATAAATCTAGGGCTTTTGGGACTTTCTACGACGGCTCTTATGCTGGTTATAGACAGCGATATGAATGGCGCTGTTATGGGAAGTATTTTTACCGTGGTGGCATTCGGAGCCATTGGCAAACACATGAAAAATGTATGGCCGGTAATGATTGGATGTATGTTAGCGGGAGGCTTTTGGAATATTTGGACGGGCTCGCATCCCTCGTCGTCCATAGCGGTTTTGCTTGTAACTTGTCTTGCGCCTATCGCCGGTCGTTATGGCTGGAAATGGGGCGTAGTTGCAGGTATTTTGCATCTTAATATTGCTATGCATGTTGTTACTTTTTCCGGTGGATTTAATCTATACAACAACGGTTTGGCAGGGGGATTTGTAGTTATGTTTTTAGTGCCTTTGATTCAGATGTTTCAAGCGCGCAAAGAAGACCTTGCAAAATTGTAGGTTTGAAACGGTTAGGTGCTTACGCTGACCGAAATAATATACAGGGGTGAGAATATGAAGAAAGCTATTAAATGCGGCAAACTTTTTGACTCCACTACGGCAAAAGTGCTGGAGAACAAGGTTGTAATCGTGGATGGCAAGAAGATTGAAGCGGTTATGAATGCGTCTGAGTTCAGTTCGGATGAGGGTTATGAAGTGATTGACCTTAGCGACAAGTTTGTTTTGCCGGGTCTTATTGACTGCCATATGCATCTTGGCTCAAAAGGCCTCGCGAGCAGCATGATGGAACGGATTTTATCGACGCATGGCGATTTAGCGTTAGTTTCATTGAAAAATGCGCAAAAGCACCTTATGGCAGGCTTCACGACGGTTAGAAACTGTGGATCAGCCGGCTTTACCGATGTAGCAGTTAGAGAAGCAATTAATAAAGGCGAGTTCTGTGGCCCGCGTATTAAGGCTTGTGGTCCTGCGCTTGGCTCAACGGGCGGCCATACGGACAGCAATGTAAATCCGCATATCACACATCATCCATCGGGCGACGCGTCACTTATCGTTGATAGCCCTGACGAAGCGAGAAAAGCTGCGCGCTATGTAATCAAGCATGGCGGCGATTTGATAAAATTCATGGCAACGGGCGGCGTTATGAGCCGCGGCACGACCTTGGGCGCGCAACAGCTTACGTATAACGAAATCCGTGCTATCACCGAAATAGCGGAAATGTACGGCGTTCACACGGCGACTCATGCTCACGGCACGAACGGCATCAAAGACGCGGTTCGCGCAGGCGTAACGAGCGTTGAGCACGGCATGATGATGGATGAGGAATGCGTTGAGCTTATGGTTAAGCATGGCACGTATCTCTCGCCGACGATAATCGCTGCTAAGCGAATAGTTGACAACGGTATCGAAGCAGGTATCCCTGAATACGCGGTTGAAAAGGCGAAAGTTGCTATCTCGAACCATGAATGGGGCTTTAGAAAGTGCTTGGCGGCTGGCGTTCCTATCGTTTTCGGTACGGATTGCGGTACGCCGTTTAACCTTCATGGCGAACAATACGATGAATTTACATATCTCATGGACTTTGGCATGAATCATACGCAGGCGATTTTGGCGGCGACTGAAGTGGCTGCGAAACTTCTCAGAATGTGGGATGAAGTCGGCAGCGTAACCGCTGGGAAATTTGCGGATATCGTAGCGGTCGATGGCGACCCGATGAGCAATATTAAAGATTTGGAGAAGATGAGCTTTATCATGAAAGATGGTATGGTTTATAAGAATCCGCATTGGAAAACGGCGTAAGTAGATTATTGAGTAAATTGGGCGGACTTTTGTCCGCCCTTTTTTGTGTTTTAGGGAGGTGTTCGGACGCATATCCGACCGACGTGGGTCGCTTTGCGGCAAATCTAAGGGCGCGCATAAGCGAATAACACACAATCCACCAACACCCTCAAATCTCCACCAAAAAAACCCCGTCACACAACCCAAAAGCAGGCTCTTAACGGGGTCTATTTTTAGTTTGACAAATATATTTTAGCCGAACTAATTATACTTGCGCTTTCTGGCGGCTTCTGATTTCTTTTTGCGTTTTACGCTAGGCTTGTCGTAATGCTCTCTTTTACGAACCTCGCCCATGATGCCTGCCGTAGCGCATTTTTTCTTGAAACGACGAAGTGCGCTATCAAGGGATTCGTTCTCTTTTACAGTTACCTCTGACATGAATTTCCCTCCCTCCAAATTACAAATGAGCGACCGAGCAAACAACATCCTCAGCAACTCTCCAAGCTATTATACATAAAAAAAATGAGTTCGTCAACTACTATGAGGGAATATTTTCTTTATATTATATTAACTGCATAATAGCAAGCCCGATAAGCACAACGCCGGCTACCCATGAGATATTAACGCGCAATTTGTTCGCCGCGCTATTGCCGAGCTTTGAGCCTAGAAGCAGTGCCGCAAAGCCGGTTACTAATGTGAATGTGAAAAGCACAAAACCATTTACGCCAATCATAGCAGCACTAAAACCCACCGCGAATCCGTCAAGCGATAAACTAAGCGCAAGAGCCGCAGCCTCTTTTGGGGAGATGCTTTTTGAAACATCCATGTCCGCAGCTTCGGGGTCTGCGTAGAGGCGCAGGATGAGCTTGAAATTAAAGATAGAGAGCTTAATTTCTTTGTTGATTTGCGTATGTTTTCGGATGATGGATTTGGTAATACTATCAAAGAGCTTTATGATGCCTATTGTGAAAAGTACAGAAAACGATAAAACCGAGCCAACCCACATGGGTACATGCTGCATAATATACAAACCGAACAAAAAGGATAGGGCGATTGTAGTTGCGCAGATTAAGTTTATAATGTGAAGAGATGAAGCAGGGATTTTTATTTTTTTACAGCCATATGCGAATGAAACCGCAAATGCATCTATCGAAACGCTCATTGCAATGACCGCAGCCTGTAGAATGAGAACTATCCATATCATATAAAACAACTCCTAGCAAACTTTTATAGTCACAAATGTGAAAAACCAAACATTAAACTTGTTAATTTTCCGTTACTCGTCTCACGATTTTTGCCTACGGCAAAAACGGCACTGCGTGCCGCCGATATCTTTCGGTCACTGTTGCGCCCTCTCGCGGGCGATGCCTAGCGTATCGCTTCCAGTATGCGTCGTCGGGCGCACCTCGATTGACATAAAATTACCTGCGTTTACTGGTCACTTTTTCAAGTTTGTGAACTATACTACTCTGTCCATTATATGATTAAGCCCGGCTGAAAGGTGACAAGATAGGGTCGTGAAGTACAGTTGATTGAGCAATATTGTTAAAAAATTGTAATGTGTATTTACTTAGTCGAATTTTGGTGTATAATATATATAGTTCAAAGTGCGCCTTGCGCACCTGAACAAAAGTTGCGCCCATTGCGGATTTTGTTCAGGAACTATATAGAGCTATACAACAGCCCATAATTTGCTTAAAAAACAACCCAGTGCGAACTAAGAGCACAAACAAAGAGCTAGCATTTCGCGAACTAGCCGAAAAAACCCAATTCTAGGAGATACGCCAAATGGCTTCAGAAAATAAAAAAACAAAAGATAACAAACTTCCCAACCCCAAAAACTCCAAACGAGTTTTCATAAAGTTCTTCTTAATAACCGTAGCCTCTCTCCTAGCAATAGTAGCAATAGGCGCGGCCAGCTTCTACCGAAACATAAGCCCGCCAGAACTCCCGACTACCCAACCAATAACAGTAGCCGAACCCCCCTCATCCTCCTCATCCGATGACGATGACGATGAATACGTTCCGGCAATAATCCTGACCGCGCCAGAGCGCTTCTCAAGCTCCGAGCGCAAGGAACTCTTCTTCACGTTCCTAATTGTCGGGCTTAACGAGGGCAAAAACGCGAATACCGTTATGGTTGCTTCATATGATGGGGTAAACCACGAGGCAAACCTAATAAGCATACCAAGAGATAGTTTGATAAATGTCAATCGCAATAACCGTAAACTGAGTAATGCATTCCTAAACGGTATGGTAATCGGCGGCGGTACAGAAGGCGGAATTGCACAAGTCCAGCGAGAAGTTATGAGCGTTATCGGCTTTGTGCCGGATTTCTACGTTATCTTCAATTACGACGCGTTCAAAGAGGTAATTGACGCGGTCGGCGGCGTCGAGATTTACGTGCCTTTCCACATGCGATATGACGACCCGTGGCAGGATTTGCATATAGATATCCGCCCGGGACTTCAGCTCATGGACGGGCATACAGCTCTGCTTTTCGCACGTTTCAGAGAGGCGAATCCGGGTTTTAGACCGATTAATGATTATCGACGCATAGAAAATCAACAAACGGTCGTGAATGCGGTTCTCGGGAACCTGCTCAGGCCTGCAAACATCTTGCGCATACCGGAGTTTATTGAGATTTTTAACAATAATGTATATACGAACCTGATGTTTGATGATATGTTGTGGTTTGCAAGCCAATACACCTCGATTAGAGGCGTTGATGCGGTGAACTTTCACACTATGCCTACGGACGGCTCAAGTGGCACACCAATGTGGTATGAGTTTCTCTACATGCCGGGCATTGTGCAATTGGTGAATGAAACAATTAACCCGTTTATTGATGATATAAATGCTGGGGATTTGGATATAATTAGATAGTTTGTAGGGGTGGATGTCGTTGACGCAACGCGCATCCGCCCTTTTTTATATTGCGTTTGGAGATGTTTTAGTGGTATAATTAGATAATTGACAAAAACAAAAATCCTGATAATAACTCCCAAAAGGAGGTCAAATATGCTAGACCTACTAATAAAAAACATAGGCGTCCTAGCCACAGCAAGCGCTCATAAACCCCTAAAAGGCAGCGAAATGGGCAATGTAACTCTAACATCCAGCTGCGCCGTAGGCATAGAAAACGGCATAATAAGCTACATCGGCGCCCAAAAAGACGCACCCCCTTCAAAAGAACATCTCGACGCCGCTAAAAACCTGGTAACGCCTGGCTTAGTTGACGCGCATACGCATCTCGTTTTCGGCGGCTGGCGGCAGCATGAGTTTGAGCTGAAGCTATCGGGTGCGGCGTATCTTGACATACTAAAGGCTGGCGGCGGCATACTATCAACGCTGACCAAAACCCGTGAAGCCACGGAAGATGAGCTTTTCGATAAAGCCAAGAAACTAAGCCGCCAAATGGCGCAGTACGGCACGACCACAATCGAGGCTAAAAGCGGTTACGGTCTAAATTTAGACGACGAACTCAAACAACTGCGCGTTGTTAAACGCTTAAACGACGAAACACCGCTCGATTTTGTTTCGACTTTCATGGGCGCACACGCCGTTTCGCCCGAATTTAAAGGACGCTCGCACGATTACATCAACTATGTATGCGAGGAAGTCCTGCCTGTCGTGGCGAAAGAAAACTTGGCGGAGTTTTGCGATATATTTTGCGAAAACGGCGTTTTTGACGCTGAACTGTCCGAGCGATTACTGCTCAAAGCACGCGAGCTTGGCTTTTTGCTAAAAATCCATGCGGATGAAATTGACCCTGTGGGCGGCGGTGAACTTGCGGGTAAAATAGCGGTTCATTCGGCGGAGCATCTGATTGCCGCGACCGATGAGGGCATTGGCCTTATGGCAAACTCGTCCGTCATAGGCTGCTTGCTGCCGGCGACGAGTTTTTATCTGGATAAACCCTATGCTCGTGCTAGGTACATGATGGACAAAGGCATGGCGCTCGCTGTCGCATCTGATTTCAACCCCGGCTCAAGCCCAAGTTTTAACCTGCAATTCGCGTTGAATCTCGCGTGCCTCAAATACAAAATGACCCCGAAAGAAGCCCTTTGCGCGGTTACGCTAAACGCCGCAGCAGCAATCGGCCGCGCCGCTACAATCGGCACTATAGAAATTGGCAAAAAAGCAGATATAGTCATTTGGGATGCGCCTGATTTGGACTATCTTTGCTACAGATATGGTAATAATCAAGCACTATATACTATAAAAGACGGAGGTATTTTGCATGAAAACTGATATTCAAATCGCGCAAGAATGCGTACTCGAGCGAATCGAGAAAATAGCCGACAAAATAGGCGTTTCGGATGAAAATTATTCTTGTTATGGCAAGTACAAAGCAAAGGTTGACCATAGGCTTTTGAAAAACTTGGAATCAAAAGACGATGCTAAAGTTATTTTGGTAACTGCAATAAGTCCGACACCTGCTGGCGAGGGAAAAACAACCATGACCGTTGGACTCGGCGATGCGCTGAACTCAATGGGCAAAAAGGTTGTAATTTGCCTTCGTGAACCGTCTTTAGGTCCTGTTTTTGGCGTAAAGGGCGGCGCGGCCGGCGGTGGTTACGCGCAAGTTGTGCCTATGGAGGACATCAATCTGCACTTTACCGGCGACTTTAACGCTATAGGTGCTGCAAATAACCTGCTTGCGGCTATGCTTGATAACCATATCTTCCATGGCAACGAGCTTGGCATTGACCCAAGGCGTATTACGTGGAAACGCGCGATTGACATGAACGACCGCCAGCTTCGTTTCATGGTGAATGGCATAAACGGCAAAACAAACGGCATGCCGCGTGAGGATGGGTTTGATATCGTAGTTGCGTCTGAGATTATGGCGGCGTTCTGTCTCGCGGTTGACTTGGTTGACCTTAAAGAAAAGATTGCGAAAATGATTGTTGGCTATACGTTTGAAGGCAAGCCTGTCACCTGTGCTGATTTGAAAGCGCAAGGTGCATTGACTGCGCTTTTAAAAGAGGCGTTCGACCCGAACTTGGTTCAGACGCTCGAAAAAACTCCGGCGTTCATCCACGGTGGGCCGTTCGCGAATATCGCGCATGGTTGCAACTCGGTTATTGCAACAAAATTAGGCATGAAGCTTGGCGATTATGTTGTTACAGAATCGGGCTTCGGTGCGGACTTGGGTGCTGAAAAATTTATCGACATAAAATGTAGGAAAACAGGAATTAGACCGGCAGCGGTCGTTATTGTTGCGACAATTAAGGCACTCAAACACCACGGCGGCGCCACGAAAGAAGAGTGGGGCGTAGAAAGTCTTGAAAAGCTCGAAGCGGGCTTTGCGAATCTTGAAAAACATATCAAGAATGTGGCGGAGGTTTATGGCCTTCCTGCGGTTGTCGCACTTAACCGTTTTCCGAGCGATACTGAGGCTGAAATCAAGTTTGTGCTTGATAGATGCCGCGAACTAGGCGCGGAAGCGTCGCTTTCAGAAGTGTTCTCAAAAGGCGGAGCAGGAGGAGTAGATCTTGCTGAGAAAGTTCTCGCGGCGATGGATAAACCGAATAATTTCGAGTTCGTATATGACGATGATATGCCGATTCGCAAGAAAATAGAGGCAATTGCGAAGAAAGTTTATGGTGCAGCCAGCGTGAGTTTTGGCTCAGGCACACTGACCACGATAAAGGAAATTGAAGCTATGGGATACGGGCATTTGCCGATTTGTATGGCAAAGACACAGTATTCGTTTAGCGATAATCCAAAGGCGTTGAAAGCTCCAACGGGCTTTGAGCTGAACATCAGGCAAATCAAATTGAACGCGGGCGCAGGCTTTGTCGTGGCAATTTCGGGTGATATCATGACTATGCCGGGGCTACCTAAAGTGCCGAGTGCCGAGAAAATTGATATTGATGATAACGGGAAGATTTCGGGATTGTTTTAGTAGGCAACGAGTGCGCTAAATTACGCATGACATATCGTTTCATTCCAAAACTAAGGAGGAAAAACATGAAACTATCACAAACAACAAACATACAATTTTCAGAAACTCTCGCTTCATCCGCCCCGGCACCCGGCGGTGGGTCTGTTGCGGCTCTTTCGGCGTCTTTGGGCGCGGCTCTTACGCACATGGTTGCTGCTCTTACCACAGGTAAAACTAAGTACGCCGAATACGAGGACTTAACCGGGGAAACGCTCGCGAAAGCTAATGATTTACGCGCTAAGCTCTTGGACTGCATGGATCGTGACACGGAGATATTCGGCCAGATGGAAGCAGTTTTCAAAATGCCAAAAGCGACGGATGATGAAAAGAAAGCTCGCAGAGATGCCATGCAAGAAGCGCTAAAGGCTTGCTCGGTTGTGCCCCTTGAGATTATGGGCTATTGCTATGAGGCACTTGTTGTTACAAGCGACTATGTTGGTAAGTCAAACGCCTCCGCTGCGAGCGATTTGGGCGTTGCGGCTCTCATGCTGGGCGCAGGTATTAAGGGCGCGTGGCTTAATGTGCTTATCAATATCGGCGGAGTTAAGGATGAAGAGTTTGTGAATGAGTATAAAACGAAAGGCGAGGAGCTACTTGGCAAGTCGCTAATACTTGCGGATAAGATTTATGAGGAAGTGCTGGCGGGGTTGTAGTACAAATTAATGGTCGAGCGTTCCTCTTTTGCGGAAGGCTCGACCATTTTTGTTTAACCGGAAATCGTCCGCTAAAAAGAGCATCTTGACGACTATCTATGTATACATTCATCAATACTGCTTTTTATTGCTCGGGCGACTTCCATACAACTGTCTACCTGAAAATATTCAGGTTCAAACAACTGTGAAAAAACATCAGAAACAATACCTGCAATTTCAAGCTCACTACTATCCTTTGTAATTCTTGACGCTATCATTTTACTTTCAATATCAAACTCATCTTCCGGAGCATACGGTAAAAGCGAGTATGGATTCCATTCATCAATAGCTTTTTTTACAGCGCTAAACATCTCATCTATTCCCTGGTTCCAGGGTCAAACTTATACCCAACGCCCCAAATGGTCTTGATGCTCCAATTATCCTCTTTCTGCATCTTCTCGCGCAGCCTTTTTATATGAACGTCAACCGTGCGAGTGTCGCCCATGTATTCATAGTCCCAAATTTTATCCAAAAGCTGCTCTCTCGTAAAGACCTGATTAGGATGCAGGGCAAGGAAATACAATAGCTCAAACTCTTTAGGCGGAAGTTCTAGCTCCGTGCCGTGATAAGTTGCTATATGCGTCGTTTGGTTTATTGTTAGGTTTGGGTAAGATATTTGTTTAGCTTCAGGCGATGTTTTCTTTTCATAGCGCCTAAGGACTGCTTTAATTCGTGCGAGCAGCTCTTTCGGGTCGAATGGTTTAACAAGGTAGTCGTCAGCGCCAAGCTCAAGCCCAAGAACCTTGTCAAAAGTCTCACCTTTTGCGGTCAACATTATTATAGGGACTGATGAAATTTTACGAATCTCGCGGCAGACTTCATAGCCGTCCATCTCAGGAAGCATCAAGTCCAAAAGAACAAGATTCGGTGAATATATACTAAACTCCGAAAGGCCTGCTCGACCGCTATATACCTCGCGTGTGTCGTAGCCTTCTTTGTTTAGGTATAGGCTTATAAGTTCGGCGATGTGACGATCGTCGTCAACTACCATGATTTTGAGTTTTGCCATTTGTGATTCCTCCTTTTTACTATACGCGGTGAAGGTGTTACCGTGCTTGCACGGCAAGTCCCCGCCCTACAGGGGTGTTTTTAGTATGTACTAAGTTAATATCGTAGGTGATGGTAGCAATCGTCCCGAAAAGTTTGCTTTTAAGCGTCGCAGACAGTGACCGAAAGAAACCGGACGCGCGTAGCGCGGTTTTTGCCGTAGGCAAAAATCTTGATTTAATCCGCAGTTTCGGTTTTGCCGAAACGAGAGAAATCGGTGGCCGCAATTTTGCGTAGCCGTTGGCGCAAGCAAAAATGTAGCCGATTCATTCCTCAAGTTCCTCGTGAAAGGCTTGAAGCAAGCGAAGCTTGCTGAGACTTTCACGATAGATGCCTACTTCAATTCACAAATCGTAACCCCATGCTCGCCCTCGCCAAACGTCCCTAGCCTATGTGAAACAATATAAGGATGCCCTTTCAAATGTTTCGTAATCGCACTCCGCAAAGCTCCCGTACCTTTCCCGTGAATAATACTAACCTGTTTCAGCCCCAAAAGATACGCTTCGTCCAAATACTTGTCGCAATGCTCAATCGCCTCTGCCGCGAGCATACCTCTAAGGTCAACTTCCGAACGTATCTGCTGAACTTTTATCGTGCGCGACTTGTTTGCTGCCTCTTTTCGTACTTTAGTAACCGTGTCCGCAACGTCGATGCGAGATAAATCTTTTATATTCGCCTTAACCTTCATGATTCCCGCCTTGACCATAACATCACCTGATGAATCAGGCGTGCTTGTTACGACACCTTTTTGCGAGAGACTATGGATGAAAACGCCCTCACCGATTTGCAAGTTCTTGGGTGCGGCTCTTTTCTCTGACTGCGCGTCAAGTAGGTTAAGTCCCGTATTTTCAAGGCTTTCTTTGAGTAGCTTTCTTGCAGTTTCCGCACCTTGCTTATCGCCTTCGGTTTTGGCTTTGGTCATCTCTTTGAGCATGTAGTCTGCGTCGGCTTTGGCTTGTGACAAGACTTTGCGTGCCTCTTCTTTAGCGTCAGCGAGCATTTTCTCGCGCTGGGTGGCTAATTTTTCCTTTTGTGCTTCAAAATCGGCCTTCAACTTCTGCGCTTCTTGCCTATATTCGGCGGCGCGCTCTTTTTCAAGCTCGACCGCTTTTCGACTTATCTCAAGGTCGGTTATCACATCTTCAAAACGCATGTCCTCCTTGCTCAGTGTCTCTTTCGCCATGTCGATTATCTGCTCTGAAAGCCCAAGCCTCCTAGATATCGCGAACGCATTCGACTTACCCGGAACGCCTATAAGAAGCTTATACGTTGGTCTAAGCGAATCCACGTCAAACTCACAACTCGCGTTTTCAATGCCCTCGGTTTGTAGTGCGTATAATTTCAGCTCCGAATAATGCGTTGTGACCGCGGTGCGAACGTTTCGCGCCTTCAAATGCTCGATTATAGATATTGCAAGAGCTGCACCCTCCGTCGGGTCAGTTCCCGCACCAAGTTCATCCATCAATACAAGTGAAAACCGCGTAACTTCAGCTAGAATGCTCACGATGTTTTTCATATGCCCTGAAAATGTACTTAGGCTCTGCTCGATGCTCTGCTCATCGCCGATATCAGCGAAAACTTCATCAAATACACTAAGCTCCGAATTATCAAACGCGGGAATATGAAGCCCTGCTTGCCCCATAAGTGTGAAGAGCCCCAAAGTCTTTAATGAGACGGTTTTGCCGCCGGTATTTGGTCCTGTGATGAGCAAGGTATTAAAATCTTTGCCTAAATAAATATCAATCGGCACAATCGTCTCTTTGTTAAGAAGCGGATGCCTCGCGCGGCGGATATTTATATAGCCCTTATCGTTAAAAACCGGCTCAGTCGCGATCATATCGACCGAAAGCTTACCCTTGGCAAAAATAAAATCCAGCTCCGTAATCATCTCAAGATTTTGCAGCAGAGTATCTGAATGTTCATATACAAGCTGCGAAAGGCTCGCGAGAATCTTCTCAATCTCTTTTGCTTCCTCGATGCCGAGCTCCTTGATTTTGTTATTAAGATTAACCACGCTCATAGGCTCCATAAAAAGCGTCTGGCCACTGCCTGATTGATCATGGACTATGCCGGGGAAATCTTTTTTAGCATCCGCGCGAACCGGCACGCAATAACGCCCGCCGCGCATAGTAATCACGCTATCCTGCAACACGTTTTTATACGTTTGCGAGTGGATGATTGAGTTAAGGTGCTCCTTAATCCTATCGTTTGCTACTTTTATGCCGCGCCTGACTTGACCCAGCGCGGTGCTTGCATTATCGCTGATCTCATACTCGCTCACAATGCAGCGCTCTATCTCACGATTTAAGCTCTCGATCGGCAAAATTGCTTCGAACATTGGCGCGAGAATCGGATAAGATTCGTTTTTATCGCTCGATTTAGCGTAGTTTTTTGCGTTCCCGCACGAGCGGAGGAAATCGCCTATCTGCAAGAGTTCAGTAATATTTAATATCCCGCCGATGGCGCATCTTTTGACGGCTGGGCTTATGTCCCTTGCGCCGCCCAAAGAGAGCCTGCCTTTTCTAAGTATCATTGAGGCGGCCTCAGTTGTTTGCGCTTGAGCATCTTTTATGCTTCCAAGCTCAATGTATGGACGCAAAGCGATACATCGCTCCTTACCGGGCGCAGTATCGGCATTGTTTGTCAGCATGTCCATTATTTTGTTGAATTCGAGTGTTTTTAGACTTTTTTCATTTTTTATATGCATATTTATCCCACAATTCGTTATTTATTCATGATTGTAGTATATACCATTAATCACACAAAGTCAAAGCTTGCTGTCAAACTCTTCCATGTAGACTTAGCTTGAATAATCAACCTTTTAATGCAAATAATAGAAGTATCTTGAATAAGGGAGTTGGTCATATATGAAGAAGTTCGCAACAGGGCTTATCGCCGGCGGGATTATTGGAGCAGTGGGGGTCGTAGCCGCCATGTCTGACAGAAGGAATAGGAAATATATTGTGAAAAACAGCAAAAAGGCGATGAAAAGAGCCGAGGATTTAGTGGAGAATGTTACGGATATGTTTTAGGTTGGAAAGTTAAGAGGCGCGCCGGATTTGCACGGGTCGCGCCTCTATGATTGTTATTCCTATCCAACATACCTACTCATTTTCCACATAGTAACCGCCCCATGCACGAAGAAATACGGTCCGGACACCAGCGAGAGAAACAACTCCGCAATCAGCATCCCCATCCTATCGCCTTGCCCGCGACCGTGATATACCATTGGATGGTTTCCTACACCGCTACCGGGCGTTTCTTGCTTACTAAACGTACCATACGCGTCCATTCCAAAGCGCACACGTTTCAAAAATGGTGCGGTAAACGCAAGTATGCCAAGCATAATATGCTGAGCCAACGTAAAATTCATAATATTTTCAAACGCCGCCGGACGATATGTCAGATATCCCCAAAAAGTCGGCACGCGGACTACTCGTAGCACTCCTTCGCCGTATTCAAAGGCGTTTTGCCTTATGTAATGGATAAATGCAAACAATGCGACGATACATATAACACCAAGCACCGCGCGGATTTTGAAACTTTTTTTAAGCCCTGAAAATATATTTTGGGCGCAATCTATACAAAGAGTTCTATCCTCTTGCTTTTGCTCGTCAGTTAAAAATTTGCTGCAATATTTGCAACGCTCTCTTTTAATATTCTCAGACATTAAAATCGCCTCCCTATGTTATCAGTTTAGCATAGTATTGCCCAAAAGGCAATTGCGCCCTTGCAATTGGCATGGTTTTATATTAAAATCATTTCAGATAAAGCGACATGAGTAGAAATGAGGTGATTCAATATGAAAGTTCTTATAAGCGGCGGTGCAGGTTATGTTGGAAGCTGCATATCGCAAGCGTTGATAGCAAATGGTCATATTCCCGTGATAATTGATACTCTGGATTCAGGTAGAGATTATTTTGTTAAGGACAAGTTGTTTTATAAAGCTGACATAGGAGACTTAGAGAAAGTTTCGCACATACTCGAGGAAAATCCTGATATAGAAGCTTTGATTCATTGTGCTGAGCGTGCAATGGTCATGGATTCAGTCTATAAGCCCTACGAATATTACATCTCCAATGTGAGTAAGAGCATGGAGTTTTGTAATTTAATTACAAATGCAGGCTGTAAAAAGATTATTTATAGTTCAACGGCAGGCATTTATGAGGATGTAGCGGGATATATGGTTAGCGAACATTCGCCGACAAAGCCGAGAAGCCCATTTGCACGCTCAAAATATATAACAGAGATGATACTTGAGGACTTTTGCGCGGCGTATGATACAAGGTGCATTACGCTTAGGTATTTTAATCCGATTGGTGCTGCTCCTGACATGAGCTGCGGCGCGGAGTTGAGCAATTCAGGTAACATCGTTTCGGAAATTATATCGAGCGTTGCAAATGAAAAGTCGTTTATGATAATGGGTGATGATTGGCCGACTAAAGACGGAACTTGCATCAGGGACTATGTTCATGTTTGGGACTTGGCGATGGCGCATGTTAAGGCGCTGGAGAACTTTGAACGCGCCTTTAGAGTGTCTGAATCGAGCGGTTATTTGCCGATAAACGTGGGTTCAGGGATCGGCACGACGGTCAAAGAAGTTATCACCGCATTTGAAAATGTCACCGGGGAAAAAGTTTCGGTCAAGATAGGTGAGAGGCGCGCGGGCGACATTTGCGGCTCATACGCATCAACGAACGCCGCGAGGGACTTTATCGACTGGAAGGCAGGACTTTCTATGGAGGAAGCTATTTTGGATACGATTAGATGGGAAGAGTTTAAGAGGGCGACGCGATGAGAGAAGGGCTAGTGCTGAGAGAGCTTGAAAAAGGCGATTTGCGACCGGATTTGTTTGAGCATTTCATCCGTTTTCAAGAGGTTAAGAATGTGTTGCGCCGCGACGAAAACGGTGAATGGACAGTCGTTGATTTGCATGAGCGAGCGTTTACGGAATACTGGGATGATGAGGACAAGCGCGAATATGTCGAGGAGGTTCTTGCAGGCTGCTTTGATTGCGGCGGTTTTGTTTGGGGCGTTTTTGATGATGGACGCTTGGTTGGCTTCGCGTGCTTACTAAGCGAGCCGCTCGGAAGCGAAAAGCAGTATTTGCAGCTGAGCCAACTCCATGTTTCCGCCGATTACAGGGGCATGGGTGCAGGAAAAGAGCTGCTACTAGCCGCGGCGAAAAAGGCGAAAGAGCTCGGCGCGAAAAAGGTGTATATTTCGGCGCATTCAGCAGTGGAATCGCAGAGGTTTTATGAGCGGCTAGGTTGTGTGGACGCGGCGGAGGTTTGCGAGAAGTTGGTGGCTTTAGAGCCCTATGATAGGCAGATGGAGTTTTTTGTTTAGGTTGAGATTTTTCGGGGCGGATTTTATTCCGCCCTTTTGTTATGTGAATATACTTAATAATCGTAGGAGTGCCACCGTGCTTGCACGGAGAGCGTTCTCTCGTTATGTCGATGGGTATCGCCAAACGGGCGGATGTGGAATCCCCCCTACAGCGTCATGTGGTGGATATATGTGTTTCGCAGGGGCGCATTCATCATCATTGTGGACTTGACCCATAAGATATATTTCTAAAAAAGATTGCGAGTCAAGCTCGCAATGACGGATGGGGGCATGAGTGGATGCCCCTTTGTTATATGAATATACCTAATAATCGTAGGGGCACCGCGCTTGTACGCGACTCTTGTGCGCTACGCCGATGGGCGCTGCCCGACGAGTCATTGACCAACCGGTGGATACGGAATCCACACAAAAAAAGGAGCGGATTAACCATCCGCCCCAAAAAATTAAATATTTCACCAAACCCCAACCTACTTATTATTCTCCAACCACTTAACAGCCATAGACGCATACATCGCAGCTCCTGACTGGAGTGCGCGCTCGTCATATCTAACTTTAGGGTGATGCCCGCCGTAGATATATCCGTCTTTTTCACAACCGGCTACAAGACCCGTCGCAACCGCGGGGACTAACTGACTGATGTATGCAAAGTCTTCGCTGCCGGCGCTTCTTGCTTCTTTTGGAGCCACTTCACTTGCGTTTATAACGCGCTCAGGACCGAATGTTTCTTTAGCATAGCCTAAAAGCTCGTAGAACAACTTCTCATCGTTTACGACAGAAGGAGTTTGCATCGTGAACGAGAATTTTGCTTCGGTTCTAAAAAGTTTCGCCGTGCCTTCAACGATTTCTTGAATCCTTGGCAAAATGAAATCACGAACAGCAGGGTCATATGTACGAACGGTGGCCTGCATGAGCGCGGTATCAGGGATGATATTCGCCGCCGAGCCGCCTTCTAAGTGACATACGTTTATAACGACTTCATCACTTGGCGCTATTTCTTTTGCGTATATCTCTTGAAGATTGATAAGAATATGCGCGGCAGTTGTAAGCGGGTCGAGGCAGACTTGAGGTCTTGCGCCGTGCCCCCCCTTGCCTTTGATTTCTATCTTGATACCATCGCCTGATGAACTGCTGACGCCCGGCGTTGAAAACAGAACGACGCCCGGTGGCAATTCTTTGTCGATTCTAACATGAATCATCATCGCCGCATCAACTTTCGGATTTTCCATAAGCCCTTCGTCTATCATCGCTTTAGCGCCCCAAAGGAGCTCTTCGGCCGGTTGGAACATTAACTTTACTTGCCCTTCAAGCTTATCTTCGTTTTCTTTCAAAATCTGTGCGGCGCCCAAAAGCATCGCCGTGTGCAAATCATGGCCACAAGAGTGCATATGAGGCGTTTTGGACTTAAACGGCTCATCCGTCTCCTCGCCCATAGGAAGTGCGTCCATGTCCGCTCTTAGCATGAACGTTTTGCCCGGCTTTTTGCCTGCTACGGCTACAACGCCTGTTTTGCCGATTACTTTTGGCTCATAGCCCATTTCTGTCAACTTTTCCACAACATATGCGCAAGTAAGTGGCAATTCATTGCCAACCTCCGCGTTCTCGTGGAAATACCTTCTGTGAGCAACTATCTGCTCCTGAAGCTCTGCTGCGCGTTTTAAAATAAAATCCATGTACAACAACTCCTTTTCTGTGATATACTAAACTCACTATCCTAATTACTATTATAATACACAATAAGGAGGAAAGCAAATGCCAAATAAGTCAGATGTTTATGCAAGTGTTCAGGGGCTCGTCGAGAATAAAAAAGCGAAGTTCCTTGAAGTGTCCGATTTGCTCTGGGACTATGCCGAAACCAGGTTTGTAGAGCACAAATCGGCGGATCTGTTAGCCAAGGTGCTTGAAGAAGAGGGCTTTTCGGTTGAGCGAGCCGCGGGCGGCGTTGAGACGGCGGTCATAGGCACGTGGGGCTCAGGTAAACCGGTGATCGGTTTTATGGGCGAGTACGATGCACTTGCGAACCTTAGTCAAGTAGCCGGCGCAGTTACGAAAGAACCGATAGAAGAAGGCAAGCCCGGCCAAGGCTGCGGGCATCATCTGCTCGGCGCGGGCGCGCTTATGGCGGCAGTGGCTTTAAGGGATTATTTGAAAGAGAACTCGCTTCCGGGTACGATTAAGTTCTTAGGCTGCCCGGCGGAAGAGGGCGGTTCGGGTAAAACGTATATGATTCGCGGCGGCGCGTTTGAGAACATCGACATTTGCCTTACGTGGCATCCGGGTGCGGACAATAATATGTTTTCCTCAAGCACGCTTGCTAATATTCAATGCTATTTCCACTTCAAAGGACGCTCCGCGCACGCGGCGGGCTCGCCGGAAAATGGCCGCTCGGCACTTGACGCTATTGAGCTTATGAACGTCGCGAGCAATTATTTAAGAGAGCATGTTCCGACGACTTCAAGATTCCACTACGCGATAGTAAATGCGGGCGGAACAGCTCCAAACGTGGTTCAGGCGGAAGCATCGGTTTTATACTTAGTCCGTGCGCCGCTTATGAGCGGAGCTAAAAATATATTTGATCGCGTGTGTAAAATAGCGCAGGGCGCGGCATTAATGACCGAAACCGAGGTCGAAATCGACTTTGACAAGGCATGCTCTAACTACATACCGAACGCGACGCTTACCGAGCTCATGTACGACGTTATGCAGGATTTGGGAGCGCCTGAATTTGATAAAGAAGACATGGAGTTTGCTGAGAAGCTCCGCGCGACTTTAACCGAGGGCGAAAGAAACAAGAGCATAGGTAAAACATACAACGTAGAGGACTGGATGGAGCTTGAAGAGAAGCATGACGCGGAAGCGTTGGCGACTTTTATACACCCATATCATCCGGAGTTTAGAAATGTCGCGAGTCCTGGTTCGACCGATGTTGGTGATGTAAGTTGGGTAGTTCCGACGGCTCAATTTTACTGCGCGACTGCGCCGAAAAATACGTCGGCTCACACTTGGCAATGGGTGAGTTCAGGTAAAAGCGGCATGGCTCACAAAGGCACGGTAAGAGCAGCCGAAATAATGGCAGCATCGGCACTTTTGGCGTATCTTAACCCGGAAGTGATTGAAAAAGCGAACGCCGAGCTCAACAAAGTGCTTGAAAAGACTCCATATGAAAATCCGATACCGGATCATGTTCAACCGAGGATAGTTTAGAGCATTGAAGGCTAGATCGTTGCGGATTCCTGAGATTGACTCAGGAATCCGCAATTTTATTGGCTGTAAAAAAGACTGCGAGTCAAGCTCGCAATGACGGATGAAGCGGGGGCGCTTGATACTCATCTGAAAAAGCGAATATATTTGCCTGAAAAAATAATAAATGTTGACATCCATTGAAAACGGAGATTATAATGAGGAATAGTACTATTTACGTGGAGGGACGTGTCATGAAAATTATAGTTGATAGCTCGTGCGATTCTAACATTGATTTACTCGCGAAAGAAGATTTGAAGTTAAACTATATCCCGTTCAGCTTGCTTTTGGATGATGAACATATTATTGATGATGAAACGTTTGAGATTAACGCATACATAGAGAAAATGCGCAAAGCATCTCAAATACGAACGGCAGCACCCAGCCCCGAGTTGTACTTAAATGAAATGCGCGGTGAGCAGGACAATTTTGTAATTACGATATCTTCTCCGCTGAGTGCCTCTTTTAGCAATGCATCAATCGCTAAACAAATGCATGAAGATGAGGAAGGAGCAGGTAAGGTTCATGTTTTTGACTCAAAGAGCGCATCAGCAGGTCCTATTCTTATCGCGCTCAAAATAAACGAACTTATTAAGCAGAAAATCAGCTTTGAAGACATTACGGTGACGGTTCAAGAATATATTGACTCTCTAAGCACATATTTCGTGCTGGAGCGATATGATAATCTTGTTAAAAACGGGCGAATCAATGCTTATGTGGCGAAAGCCGCTTCGATACTGCGCGTAAAACCTGTTTGCGCCGAGGTGGAAGGCAAGCTTGCCATGGTTGACAAAGCAATGGGTTCGAGTAAAGCCTTGGCAAAGATAGTCAAGCGAATTGTTGAGGACAAGAGCGTGAAGTTTGAAGAAAGAGTGCTTGCAATTGGACATGTGAGATGTTTCGATAAAGCAATGCAGCTAAGAGATGATATTCTCAAACATGTGAAGTTTAAGGATGCGGTTGTTGTGGAAGCCAGAGGTTTATGCACAACATACGCTGATGATGGTGGAATAATTGTTTCGTATTAGGAGTAGACGGGCGGATTAATATCCGCCCTTTTTTTATGCAGCGGCTTAACTCATGCCTGCCTCTTCTATTCCAACCATCCCCCTCATATACTCATTATAGAGGTGGAAAACATGAGGAAACTACAAAAAACCGCAAAAACTGCCGAGAGGCTCGTGACAAGCACGCTTACAAACGCTTTTGAGCTACCTAAAGAGGTCGTTATGAACCTTCCGCTAATTACGCTTATTGGCAAAGAGGACTTGACAATAGAAAACTTCAAGAGCATGTTAGAGTATTCTGAGGAGCTGCTCAGAATAAATACAACAGCGGGCATTGTGCGTATAGAGGGCAAGAAATTAGCGCTAAAACAAATCACCTCCGAGAGCATCGTTATTGTTGGGGCAATCGACAAAATCGAGTTCTTGTCATAGGAGGTGCTTTATGCTTTTAAACTTTTGGCAATACATGAAGGGCTATGTGACAATCGAAGTCCGCGGTTTTTCCATAGAGCGATTTATAAACATGGCGGCTCATAGAAACCTATATATTTGGGATGTGCGCAGGAACGGCGCAACTGTTCGGATGAATATAAGCATTAAAGGCTTTCGCATGCTCAGGGATTGCGCTAAAAAGACCGGCTGTCGTTTCAAGATTATTGAGAAAAAAGGCGCGCCATTCACGATATATAAGTTCAGGAAAAGGAAACTGTTCCCGATAGGTATCGTGATTTTTATAGCGCTTCTTTATTATCTGTCGGGCTTCATTTGGCTTGTCGAAATCCACGGAAACGAGCGCGCAGAGGACGAGCAAATACTTGAGTTTTTGGAAGCAAAAGGGCTGAGTGTAGGCGAGCGTAGGTCGGATATTGACATGATTTTAACCGAACGCGAGCTTATCGCGAATTTTGAGGATATTTCGTTTGTGAATATCGAAATACGCGGAACAAGGGCTCGGGTAAGCGTCGCAGAAACCTTGCCGCGCAAAGATTTTATAGACAAATCCATGCCATGTGATATAATTGCAAAAAGGGACGGGGTAATAAGTTCCATATTTGTGCAAACCGGGACGCCCATGGTTAGAGAAGGCGACGTCGTACTTGCAGGCGATGTGCTTGTGGCAGGCACAATTGTGGCAGGACTTGATTATGAGGCAATTATAACAGGCTATACTCACGCGATTGCCTCCGTGCGCTCATGGCGTTATCATGAGATGGATTTTCATATAAATAATAAGCAAATCACACAAAGCTTTACCGGTCGCACGCGGACGCGCTTTGGCATCAATATTCTTAATAAAGAATTAAATATCTCAGGGGCTTCCATTTTATACGCAAATTATGATAGAATTACAAGTAGGACACAGCTTAGCTTTGGCGAGCATTATCCGCTACCCATCGTCATCATGCGCCATAGCTATAGAGAATATGAGCTTTTGAGCAGTCAGCTTTCGCTTGAGGAGATGAAAGAACTGGCGATTATAACCGTTACAAACACGATAATACAAGAGTTTGACTTTGATGCGGACGTTGTTGAGAAGATAATTGAGTACGAACAGGCGGATAGTGGGATCCGCGTGCTTGCTACTGTTGTGACTGATGAAGAGATTGGTGAGATTAGATGCATAGAAGACATACTAACGGATACTTCAGAGGAGTGATTGATTAGTTGAGCAATCAAAAGATAGATATAAAAGTACATGGCGCGATAATAGGCGCGGTTTTCGGGCATTTGGATGAAAATGTTCGTAAAATCGAGCGCGCGTTTAAGGTGCAGATAGTGAACCGCGGCGACTCGGTTTCTATTTCGGGCGAGGGCAAGAATCTTGTCAAGGCGGAAGCGGTTCTTGGTAAGCTTGTGACCTTGATTGAAAAAGGCGAGAGCTTTGATAGCATGAGCATTGATTATTTGATAGCCGCCTCTTCAGACGACGGTTTTTCTGAGATTGAAAAAATGTCTGATGATATAATCGCTATGACAATCGCGGGCAAGCCGGTTAAGCCAAAGACCTTGGGACAAAAAAAGTATGTTGAGCAGATTCGTAAAAATACTATCGTGTTTGGCGTAGGCCCTGCGGGAACGGGTAAGACTTACTTAGCAATGGCACTCGCCATTGCAGCATTTAAGAGCGGCAAAGTTGAGCGAATTGTGCTTACAAGGCCGGCGATTGAGGCGGGGGAGAAGCTTGGCTTTTTGCCGGGTGATTTGCAGCAGAAAGTTGACCCATATTTGCGCCCGTTATACGACGCGCTCAATGAGATAATGGGTGCTGAAACTTTTCATAAAAACTTTGAAAAAGGCGCGATTGAAGTCGCTCCACTTGCCTATATGCGCGGGCGGACGCTAAACAACGCCTTCATCGTCTTGGACGAGGCACAAAACACCACGCCCGAGCAGATGAAAATGTTCCTAACTCGTATAGGCTTTGGCTCAAAAGCCATAATAACAGGGGATTTGACACAAGTTGACCTGCCGTTTGGCAAGGCTTGCGGGCTGGTTGACGCGATTAAGATTTTGGAAGGCATTGAAGATATAGGCATTTCGCATTTGACGAACAAGGACGTCGTCAGGCATCCACTTGTGGCAAAGATTGTGGCAGCTTATGAGAAAGTTGATGCGAAGAAAAGGAAGTACGAGCCACCAAAGGTAAAAAGGGATTTTGGATGCAAGGGGAAAGGGCGAGGTCGAGGTAATTACTAGGTTCGCACCGAGGAGTGATTAGCATTGAAAAACATTATCCGAACTAATATGAATTTTACAACCGTGCTGATGGCGTTTGCACTCATTGTAACGCTCGGTCTTTTGGTGAGCGGACGCTATGTGAGCGAGGGTTATAAT
>Ga0123355_10003699_pt1 | contig 22053 bp, 16 predicted proteins | sample TergutEmb28metaG_3_FD_89872 | JGI IMG/M metagenome (GOLD analysis project Ga0123355, IMG submission 89872) | Embiratermes neotenicus P1 segment gut microbial communities from Petit-Saut dam, French Guiana - Emb289 P1 | ecosystem: Host-associated > Arthropoda: Insects > Digestive system > Gut ... | reverse complement strand
CCCTCCCCCCCTCGCCCTCGTTGTGCTGGGGTGGGGGGGGGGTGCCCCCCACACCGGCGCGCCGCCTTCTTTTTGGGGGGGGGGGGGGGGGGGGGGGGCACATCTCCGACCCAGCACTACACCCGTTATGCAAGAAGGCAGTTAAAGTTTCTTACTAGGCCTCTACAAATTATGACGCAGAAATAAAAATGTGGAAATCTAATAATCAAAGATGGGAAATGTGTCACGCAACATTTAGGCGTGTTCGCGTAACCACTGGTGCCGTGAAAAAGCAATTAAGTGCCACATATTTTGAGTGTGTTTGTAGACTTAGTTGTCCGGCATGGAAAGCGCATGTGCCGTGTTGTATTGTCATCTGTGGCCTGGATGGCTCTATCATATTTTTCCATATTATCTCATAAACGGAACCATTCTCGGAAAAATATTATTGAACATAAAATGCGTGTTTTGATTTTCTTTACAACCTTTACCTGAAACATTTCTCATTCCACTGATAATTCGGCGAGATACTAGCTATATGCACATAGGTATTCACGTAAAATATACGTTATTCTTTTCAGATTTTAATGAAACTTGATGCTGCTCGACACATTTTCGAAAAATAATCAAATATCAAATTTCATGAAAATCCTTCCAGTGGGAGCCGAGTTGTTTCATGTGGCCAGACGGACAGACAAACAGACATGACGAAGCTAGTAGTCGCTTTTCGATTTTGCGAACGCGCCTAAAATAAACTACTGTAAATCCAAGAGTGAAAGGTAAGAAAATTCTATGTAACATAACATTGAAGCGCCTTCGTATCTGGCACCTTCGATATTTCTCGGACAGCCACACCACTTAATCCGCTGCACTCACGCCGATGAAGTCTTTCATATTTGCTGCATTTATTATAGAACGTTATTACTATTGTTAGGGTCCAATTTTATATTTCTATGAAGAATGTGCTAAGTAATCTTGTAAGGTCGAATAAAACCTTGGAATATACTGAAAGGTTAGAAGCATCCCTTTTTACCTACGAACTATCCGAAAATACATCACTGGCTCTACTGGATGATACTTAAAGTAGCTTTGCATTGGTACCTTACGTGAAATAGACACATCATTCAAAAAATAGTATTGATCATGGGTTGTCAGTGAACTAATGGCCTACAGATACGAGTCCTGACAGTTAATCATTTGTCATCCATTCCCGGAGGACCCCACACGTAATCCACTGACTGACCAGGCGGACATCTGCGTTTCCACCCACACAAATTGTGCAACACAGGGCGTGTCGAAATTCTTCCACACCCTGTTTCAAGTAAAAGTATGGGATACATTTAAAAACTAACACGATAAATTAAAACAAAATCCATTTAGGGAGAATTACGGAAATATTACTGTTCTAGCATTACATTAACGCGCGACTACAATTACCAGGAATTTATATCGTCATACATTAGAGTTTTAAAAATTTCCCAATAATAATTACAAGCGAAAATTCATAACGTAGAACGCATTAACATGCAAGCTTACTCGTGGTATTTTGGTGTTTTATAACCCTCTTCTAACTTAACAACAGAAGGCACTACTGGGATTCCAGATACATTAGCACACATAGGTACAAAAGTGTTCGGGGAACACAATGCTTGCCGCGCAATGGCGCAGGAGAAACAAGAACACTACAGGCAATTTTCACTTCTCTTTACTGTCGCAAAAGTAGAGGCGTCGGTAAATGTTCCCTTTGTGTTTAAAGTAAAACGTGAAGGGGGTTATACGAATCAGAACGCTTTCTTTAACGTGTTTTTTTTTTGCATGGAGATCTCGAAACGAACGCGCGCTGATGAAAAAACGTAACTCTCCTGAAGTTTGTGATGATGAACTACCAACCGTATTCCGAATTCAAGATGAATACATTTCAGAAAGTACAATAAATTATGGCTCTCTCGCCCAACTGCGTAGTCACAAACTATATGAAACCGACAATTCCTAACCAATTTTGTGTCTTGGACTTAACCAGACGTCGCTGCCTACAGAACGAACCAGTATTGTAGAGGTGGTTCTAAGTTCATTATAATTTAATTCTAAAGACCTGATAACACACGTATCGGATACATAATCAGAAAAAAAAACGTGAGTTTAGATCTGAGTGGCAACACCAAATGCATTCGTATACATGCATATAAGCCTAGAAACTGAAATTCATTACATAAAACGACAAACGAAATAACCATAAACAATCAAATAACAAGACGAAGCCAGACAGATGACGAAATAGACTTCCTTTAGACCTTGCCTGTTTTGTTTGTGATAATTTTCAAACCCCCTCTGCACACTTTACTGAACATTACCAGTTTCATTCACGCAAAGTGAAATGAATGCATCAGACATTCTCTCTTTTCAATGTGGCGACACAATGATATAAGGCGAACAGCAAGGATGTGGAGTCTTTCATTAGATCACTCTCAGAAAACGGACGACAAATTCGAGAATATTTTAAAGAATACCTTGCATAATGATTGCAATTTAGCATCATACCATGTACTTTCATCATCGCAGCCTGAAGTTGTGCAGAAATCGCTGCAAAAAACAATATTAAAGACTGAGAGTTCCTTTCAGTTCTCGGATGCAGTTGGAGCGAGCAGCATTCATTTCAGACTTAATACATCCCCACGGGAAAAAGTTTGGAGCTGTCATTTCCGGGGAAATTTTTTTTTTTAAATTCTATATTGCAAGTTACAATCTACTCAACATAAACAGAGTAATTAGTAAAGTTGTGGTAAGAAAAGGTCGTGAGGCAGGCACCATCCATGGATGGTTCACTGGAGCTTTGCTATTGGGCTGTCTTCCGGCCATAACCGTTTGAGTCGTCTGTCGACTGAGGTGTTGAAGAGGGTTCTGATCAGTTGGTTACTGTGCACAGTGCTGCGATTTTTGTATTTGTTGGTGTTGATTCTAATCACTTCCGTTACGTATGGGATTTCGAAGTCGTTGTGCAAGGTTTGGTTGGAGACGTACCAGGGGGCACTACTGATCATTCTCAGCATTTTTGATTGGAATGTTTGGAGAATCTTGGTGTTGGATGGCTTGCTGCATCCCTATAGCTCTATCCCGTATGTCCAGATAGGTCGCAGTATTGCCTTATATACGGTTAGTTTGCTGTCTAGGGATAGCTGTGAACGTGAACCGGAGAAACTTACTGGCCAAAGATCGTCGCCGAACTAAGAAACTAAGCAATCTGATATTTCACTGTGTTCCTAACATTTCTGGCTACAGAACCGCAGAAAGTGACCTATAAGATAAGAAGCATACATTTCAATATGGTGCAGCGAACCACAGAGCAAGAAAAGCCTTGACTTCCACAGCAGAATGCGATTTTTCCCCATGGCGCAACAGCCCCTAGTGGGCTTCACGAACACACTCGGATACACAACACTCATCTGGACGAGTGATATACCCGACACAGAAACCTCTACCTGAGAGCAAACAACACTCACAACAGACAGACATCCAGACTTTTACCGGGATTCAAACCGCAATCCCAGCAAGTGAGCTGCCGCAGACCCACGTCTTAGACCCCGTTCTCCGGACTGACAGGTCCAACCGTCTACCTGTACGGATATCTCACGTCCACAAAGTGAAAGCTAGCCGACAGACCGCACGAAGGACTGCGACAATTAATGGCGATTTATTGCGGCTAGATAGGCAGAACTACATGCAGTGATGACAGAAATGTATGGAACGATGCTAAATTGGGATCATCTTGCTAGCAATCCCACTACAGGCCTGGACAGGTCCTTAGGGCTCCACAAGGTTGATGCTCCCAAAATTTCTAGACAGTCTGCACATGAAGGTGGTAAGGTTGTCAGCCCTACGCACCGGCAGCCTTTTCCCCCAAGGGGATACCCCTGGTGTTAATTTATGTTAGACGTCCAGTCGACCTCAGGGCCGGAAGAATCAAGTGAATGAAAAATCCCCACGACCCCATCGGGTATTAAACCCCACTTGAACTTAAAATGAGAAATGTTTCAGGCAAAGTTCGTAGTAAAAATCAAAACACACATGTTATGTTCAGTAACTTTTTATTCCGAAAATCGTGTCGTTTATGAGATAATGTCGACACTCGTTGTAAAGCCGGGCAGGTCACAGATGACAGTATAATATGGCGCATGCGCATTGCACGTTGGATAACTAAGGCTAGAAACACACACTAAGGATATATAATTCTTACTCCTCTCCCATGGCAACAATGGTTGCAGAAAATCGCCTAAATGTTACGCTATATATATTGGCTGTCTTGTTGTAACTAAGATAGATAGTATTTACTGCGCGGTACAAGCTTAATTATTAAATATAAACGAGGTTCATATTCCTTTTAAAAAGGTAATATATATAATGTGTAGAATATAATATAATGCTAAATAGTGTACGTCAGCACAACTGTTTTGTTACACAAAGTAATTACATAGGCTACATGTTTCGACTATTCAGCAGTCATCTTCAGGCATATTTTAATCGGTTAGTCACAAGATGACATGCATACATTGGGATCCCAGCGTGTTTACAGCAATGGTATACATAAAATTAGATCATAAATGATATAATTTTATGTATACCATTCGTGTAAACACGCTGGGATCCCAATGTGTGCATGTCATCTTGTGACTAACCGATTAAAATAGGCCTGAAGATGACTGATTAATAGTCGAAATATGTAGCCTATGTATTTACTTTGTGTAAAAAAACAGTTATGCTGACGTACACTATTTAGCATTATATTACGTTTCTAGCACATCGTGATGCCTCCGATCAAAATAATGTGTAGAATAGTCTATAACCCACCTCTACATCGAATGGGTGGAACCTGCGGTAACATTCAGACTCCCGTTCGGGAGATGCCTCCTTCAAATCTCAAGCAGGTAATCGGTAATCCTAAAGGTTTTTCTAGACCCTGAGTTAAATGCTGAACAGTATCTCCGTTAAACCCCGTCTGCTTCATTTAAATTCATCCATTCAACGACTCATCGACCTACAACCCAACACTATATAGCCCAAGTTACTGTGAATGCCGTATAACAAACCACAAAACAATACACAAATCTGACATTTCTAGCTACCATGGTTCAACATGGCTAATTACCGCCATTAAACGGTGGAGTTTACAGTCTTTCGTGTCCATGCCACGAAGGCATATAGAAGGAGCAGAGGTATAGCTCCACAGATTCTTAACCTGATCACTAGTTCGAGGTGAGTGGTTATCTTCATTCTCCGGCTGCTTTATCCGCAGGAAATAAACGCGGTACCCATTGCGTAGGAGGCTTGTTGGGCCTCATGCGATCTGGATATTTTGAATAAGACAGACGTCTCCTGTCGCTGCCGGTATGCGAGCTCTTCACCGTCATGCCCGTTGTCTAGTTATACTGACTACAATACCCCGGCTCCAGTCAACGGTAATGTAAACGGAAATTTCGCAAGACCGCCAGTTCGAAGTTTTAAATTCTACAAAGGGACCTTAATAAGGCTTGCCACACACAATGGAGTATGAGCAAACACGGAGGAAACTGTTTGAATTAAGCGTCTGAATAGTCGTGAGGTAGCACAGCGCACAATTTGACAAACAACGCTGTATTTGATAAACAAGTCCACGGTTATAATGTACAAGGGTGACTGTAACTCTACTGCGTGCAGAATAAACAGAAATACTGACACGTCCGTAGCACGTGTAAGCTACTTTATTTCGCGATTTAGCACGCCTAATATTCGCTATGAAATATAACGGACAACATCACCAAAAATAAACCGTCGCATAAAGATACTGATGGTGGACATATTATCACATTAATTTTTATGACGCGCAACATAAAAACACACCGCACTTCAGTCTGATCGACAACACAAACCACCTCTGCTACACACACAGAAAAAGTGGGCTTCATTCTAAATCCCCCTCTTTTATCGCAAAACATTTTGTGGAGCTCATATTTCATTTTGGCGTCATATTACTGTTTTTCCAGATTAATCGCACGCGTGCTCTATCAACCACTTCGTTTAAAGGCTTCTCGTTCGTTGCTTACAGTTTAATGACCAGCTTGTTAACGCCCATATAGTTAAAAGGTGGGAGATGAATTTTATTAGACTAGTGGTAACAGGTCATTCAGAACTCGCTATATGGCCTAGTCATAGTATTTAAAAAACATCACCCATTAGTTCCCTCGACAATACAAGAGGGGCGTAACTATGTACATAGGTACGATCATTCTGAAAATGAGGTGAAAGCAAGAGGTAATAGCGAAATGCCAATTCAGGGGGGAAATAACGAACCCTTCGTAAACACCGCTTTCATTTATCAACATTTAGACGGTATACTTCGGACTGTGGTTCATTCTCAACTAAAGGATCTTTCTGAAATGGTTCATTTCTCGGATTGTTAATTCTATGATTGATGATTCGACTTACATTTCTGAACTCGGGTTTGATTCGACACTTGGCCATTGTGAATAGAACGGTGGAAACATTGGTCAGTGGCACGTAGCGACTGGACAGAAAGACCGTTGGGAAGAGCTACGATGGTATCTTTCGAAAAATCACCAGAGGCCAAGCTGGTTATACATTGGTACTGGGGCCCTTGAAAACACAGCAAAGATCTGCCCTGGCCCACATAAACTAAATGGAGATGATGTGAGACTGGCTGGCGGTTTTGGTACAGGCAGATGAGACAAGGACAGCCGTCTGCTAACAACTGCATGGGAAGTTCTTTGAAGTGCCCCTTAAGAGCTATACCCAGCACTCATATCCGCATATAGAATTATACCTTCATTTCGGGAAAGAAGAAAAGATACCTTGTTCAAACAAACTCCACGTTTTCGGGTCTATGCATACGGACAACTCGTTCAGCAATCAGCGCCCGTGACCGGCTGTAGGAGGGGATGACGTAACAGGCAAAGCCCACTCCCCCACAACTCCACTCATTACAAAACGTCGTCGCGTTCCTGATGAAGATAAGCAAACAGGACTAGCCAGAACCAACGTCCGAAGAGAGCTGAGCAATAACCCAATCTGGACATCCTAAATTTATTTCCTTTACTTCCTAAAATAGATTAGACCCCTATTATGGGACCAATTTTTATCGCGGTCCACAGAAAGGAGGGCTGCCACTTTTAACCACATTATGACCGAACTCCACAACACATCCTTCACCTCTTCACTCTCTGACACCAGTCGCGAACGCCTTTCGCACAGTCCAGTCAGCAATTCGTCCCAGGGTATCATCCTACCCCTTCGTGAATTAGGCTTTGACACCATAAGCGACAAGCACATGACAGCCACAAGTCCCTCACCTGAAAGCCAACATCCCTCATCCACTCCGACAGGAAAAGCAAACTTGTAGCGTGCGTGCTAAAAATTAACCGCGGAAAGATTTCCTTGGCACGCGGCATTCATTACTGTCTCAAAATTTTATTTTTATTATTTTTTTTTTTTTTGCCCGACCAGCGTCTCTATACTGCGAAGAATGTGTGTATATATACACATATCTGAATTAGTAGGGACTGCATGTGAATTAACGTTGCCACCAAATAATACTGCGAGTGAAACATTTTTGCAAAAACCGGTGGAGGTGGGAAGTGTTAGATGGAAATTCATCACTGGGTTATCGCTGTAGAATTCGACATTCAAGCCCCAGTCAGTTTCTCATGGGACACTTCTGCATAGCAACTTATACCTGGAGGTCTGCAAGGACCTTTCCTCGATATCCTTCATTCCTTAACTCCGCTGATTACAGCAACGATATATTCCAGTCTAGATTTCGTATATTGTCTTGTGGTGGGATGAGCACTAGTGGGTCCATTGTTCATCCCCCGGATTGTAAACAAGTGGATAAGAATCATGCGTAGAAAGACAATTGACAGGTGAATACAATAGTACTCTCAGAAAAATTGATCACACTGGTATTTCCTCCACCACAAACCCCTCGGTCATTCCCCTGACAACGAATCCGGGGCTCCATGCAGAGAAGCTGGCAACAGACCACGTGACCTATGGCACGGTCATGCAGTGCGTAACAATACAAACAGTTGGACACACAACCCCTGAAAAATAGGGAGCAATATTAAAAAAAAAATCTTACCTATTGCTCACGAGACACGGGAAAAAGAAATCTACACACACACACGATATAAATAAAACAGAGAGGCTACGCATAGTGCCAAAGGGAACAAAATCTGTTTCAAATGAAGATAAAAATTATATTTTAGCGCGGGGTGACTTTGTAAATAAATTACAATCACTTTCCGAAAGCACTGAAACGTAAACTGAACTTGACTGCGGGCTTGTTTGAACGTGCCTCCAACAACCAACTTCAAAGAACAGTAAACTCAATGGTAATTTCATTGAATGCTCTGTATTACAAAACACACACACACACAAACACACACACATTGCTACAGCGCCTACAATTACACTTGTTTGTTATTGGCCACGTTTCTGGCTATGTTCTTAAGGAATTAACAGTTCAAGCAGTGACAACACAAAAAGCTGTATATAAATCAGAACATCAGTATACAGCCTACTATTTACAGAATTATATTCGCATACTGTCTTGTCTTTAGGCGTGTATATTCTGTGTACTGCCTAGTCTTTACACAAGTATATTGGTATAGTGCCTAGTTTTTAGACGAATATAATATCTTCACATACAGCGTATATTTAAGGGACTATATTGCCTAACTGCCTACGCTTGACACGAATATATTCGAATACTGCCTAGTTTTCCATTTGGGTTCGGTTCATAACCAACCATTATAAGCAAGCACAAGAATCTTGATGCAGGTAATGAATGGAGGTTCTAACATTACCTTCCAATTATATCCAAAATAGGGCTTTCTACAGATGAATTATTTTTGGTGAAAAAGGCGTTGATCGGCGAATTTTCCTGATTTTACAGTATATTGGACACACTTCAGGAAGGGAACCAGCAATACATATTTTGATACGTTAAGTTCCATAGTATTTACCATACGAGATGCACATCATTTTTGCAAGAAATTCTACCACCTGTGCAGTAATGCTGGAATTTCAAAACTGCAGCATTTGGAAATCATTTCGAATGCATGACTGCGGATCCCACGAACGTCTTCAAACCCAAACAACCTTATGACGCTATATAATCCCAGCAATATAGGCATCTCTCACTAATACGCTTAAAATACATTCTTTATTCTACCAGTGAAACTAATTTTGTACTTTACTGTGACCTTCCTTCGTTTAATTTTCCTCGTATTTTGCGTGTCAACTTACGACCTCTCAGCTAAACGTTACTACGCACACAGTCGTTCAAGCAGGCCAATTGTCTACAGGGGTGCTGATAAGTCCTTGGCCCGACCAGGAAGGAAACAAGCTCGGAAACATGTCAGGGACGCGCGCGATTTCAACATCGAGACGCCAGCTGTCATCAAGTTTTTTTTTCCCCCTGCAAGGCAAGGCGCCGAAGGAAATTCACGCCATTCTGACAGAAACATTAGCTTGCTTCCCTCCTGGTCGGGCTAAGGACTTATCAGCACCCCTGTATATCCTGCCCACCTTTATGTTGCCTCAAGGGAACAACAACCCTTGGAGACACCGTTCAGTATATGTATTCATTCTGCAGTCCGTCTTACGACAGGTACATGGCCTCTTCCAAAGCAAGCTCTCCACACAGTGCGATCTAGTGATCCCCCTTTCATTTTCCAGTACCCTCTCGTTTAAAGTCATCGAATAGCTGCTTACGTCTTCTTCCTTGCATTCCCGTCACTCATATCCTTCAATCTACATTACCTTCAGTAACGTATAATTAGATTACCTTTCCTTCATTAAAGTGTTTTAGAAGGCAGTTCCCACACAAGTTGCGACCAATCCAGTCAGCCTTCCTTCTTTGTATTGTGTGTGTGTGTGTGTGTGTGTATGAGGATGTGTGTCAGAAAATAATACTAAACTGGATTATAAATACAGAGAGTGTGAATGTTAAAACTGGATTTCGCTGGCTCAGGATTAGTACAATAGCTGGTTTTGAGAACAAGGTAACGAAAGTTCAATTCCGTGTAAATAGGGAGTTTTTTTTTACACACTATACAAGCATCAACACTGCAAGGATAACTCAGCACCACGACATCGTGCAATCAATCCACAACATTCTGGAGAAGAAGTGAACATTTTATGTTAACCCACCTCCAATAATCGGAGGGTTTCACTTCCTACCACTGCTTTAAATTTTACAGGGTTTTCGATTTTCCACGGAGCCAAGTTTTAATATTCTGATATAAAACATCGCTACGTAAAATTTATGTTGACGTTAATTTCTTCTCTGAAGTGTAACACGTGATGCAAATATCAGTTAAACGAAATGCATAAAATAGGAATGCTAATGAAGTTGACACCAACAAATTCATATGCGCAGACTTCAGAAAAGGACACGATACAGCACTCTGAGGAACACACCAATGTTCTGCCACATGCAGGAGGTTCTGAAACACAGACACATTGTAACAAATCAACGACTAGGAAATTTCTTTGGGAGATGTCTTCAGGGGGACCGCGGTAGCACACTGGTTAAAGTGCTGTGCTACAAATCGGAACTTAGCTGGTTCGATCCCAGCTGGTGTCAGTGGATTTTTCATTGACATAAAATCCTTCCGTTCGCACTATGGCCCTGGGGTCGACTCTGCCTCTAACAAAAATGAGTACCAGTAGTATTTCCTGGGAGTAAAGGCGGCCGGTGCGTAAAGTTGACAACCTATCATCATCCTGTGCCGTTGTCACGGAATCTGGGAACGTTAACTTCCTGGAACCCTCTGGGCCGGTCCAGGCTTGTAATGGGACTTCTTTACCTTTACCTTTTTACCTAAGATGTCTTCAGACGTCAGGCATAATCCTTAATAACTTGAGAACTTCACACCAAAAAATTTTAAACAGCAGAACTACACACACAGTATTAATGCAGTATGACGGTAGAACAGACAAGTGCCCCAGCTGGTCGTATTTCATTCCAATGTGAAACATCAATACCAGGAAATTACTGCAGTAAAAACGCAAGTATTTACCCAGCAAACATATAGTGCTTGTGTTACTTACAAAAGACAACTAACTTTAATGACTGAATCAGTTAATAGCTATTACCTACTGCCACAACCAGCTATTCCCGTAATGAATTACGCGAAAGCGGCGGGATAGCTCGATCAGTAGCGTGTATGCGCTTTGGGTGGACGACACTGTTTTGCTTCCCGGCAGAAGCACATATTCTTTTCTTCGCCACTGCACCCAAAAGCTCTGTAGTTGACCCAGCCTCTTAATGAATGACTGCCGAACGTGCAGCTAACAATTTCGCCTCTAGTCCCTACGTTAACAAAGCGTTTCGCTATACTTACAGTGTCATATATTTGAATGGCGCCGTGCCTTTCAATGCACAAAATTTTAGTGGCCTCAAACCCGCAGCCCATTTAAGATATTCCTGGACAAATGCAAAAATACGTCGGGGGCAATGAACACGTACAGTTCTCCAATGACAGTATAGATCACAGAAATAAAATGTGTTCGACACAAAATGTGAAATATAACCAGTCTTCCGGCGCGGTCCCTTGTTGACGCGAAAACTATGACAGACTTTAACTGGCCTTCCCCCACCCTCCGGTCAAAACCAAAATAGAGGTCACAAGATGTAAAACATATTTACTACAGTCTCTTCTATCGTTTCTCTCAGCATGACAGGTGTCATAGGATGTCCCGGTGGATGTAAGTTCTCAATGCGATAAAGTTGCAGTGCCCGGGGAAATGATAAAAGAAACTCTCTAGATTTTCAGCAGTGTCCGAGCGGCTGACGCTGAGGACCGGCAGGTCTGGTAGATAATCAGAAAAGCAGCAAAGAAGAGAAAGGCTTCGAACTACGGTTGTGGGAGATCCTTAAATCACAGAAGAGGTTGGCAATCTTTGAATTATAATCGCCGTCTCAGCAATGGACACGTGGGTCTATTCGCCTGGTTGCCAGCTGTACAGACCCATATATATATATATATATATATATATATATATAAACAAAGACACAAAGAAAGAATAAGAGATACAACCTGTGACACAATACCGAACACAAAAAGATTGTATGTATATAGGTATGAACTTGCACATCTCCAAATGCCTTCTCATTTTTTTACTCGCAGCCGAAAACACAGCAATGAACGATAAAAAGTTACGTAAAATAAGACTAGCAAAGTTGCCATTTTAGGCGCGTTCACTGAATTGCGAAAACGACTATTAGCTTCGTCATGTCTATCTCGGCTCCCACTGGACGGATTTTCATGAAAAGAGATAATTGATTATTTTTCGAAAACCTGTTCAGGGAATTCAAGTTTCATTAGTATTTTACACGATTTACGGGTACTTTACAAAAAGACGTAGGTACGTTTATAAAAAAAATATTGTTAAATTATTCTTAGAATGATAAATAATTCAGATGGAATTTGTGGAGTAAAGTATACATTTTACACCCAATATTTTTTTCCCCCGAAAATAGTGACGTTTAGGAGATAATGTGGAAAAATGTTGCACAGCCATAGAGGCCACAGATGACAATATACGGCGCACGCGCTTTGCATGCTTGGTAACTAAAGCTACAAACACACACGGAGAATGTAATATTTATTGCCCTTCCACTTCAACAATGGCTATGCGAACGCGCCTTAATATTGCATTACACGTAAATTGCTTTATCTTGTTTCCATTAGGCTCTAAGAATAGAAACACGCGATGAAATAGGTCTATTTATATCACATGCGTTTGCGGATTCACACTTTCCCCTAATTGGGCTCAAGGTTCAGAATGTTCCCAGCCACTTTCGCTGTCATGTGCTTGTTCCGGAAGGAATCAGCGGTCGTGTCATTAAATGTCTCATTCTCCTTTGTGTCGCGGAACGCAGAAATATCAGCCCTTTTACGTCACACGTAACTAAGGCCTGCCATTAGCGGAGCGCTCTCCAGATCACAGGGTTCATCGAACTACGGCCCGACATACACCGCCATTTCCCGAAGAAATGTCACAGAATCAGAATTATTTCAGTGCGAGGTTTCTGCTAACGATGTGAAGCCAGACATGGTTAATGAACCACTCTTTAAGTATCCGAAGATTTTGTAATTTCCAGTAAAGGTAAAGCAGTCCCGTTACAGGCCTGGAGTGGCCCAGAGGGTTCCAGGAAGTTAAGGTTCCCACATTTCATGACAGCGGCACAGGATGGTGGTAAGGTTGTCAGCCTTACGCACCGGCCGCCTTTACCCCCTGGAAATGCTCCTGGTATTCATTTCTGTCAGAGGCTGTGTCGACCCCAGGGCCATAGTGCGATCGGAAGGATTTTATGTCAGTGAAAAATTCCAATGACACCAGCTGGGATCGAACCAGTGACCTTCCGATTCGTAGCACAGCACCTTAACCACTGTGTCACTGTACTGTGAACTGTAAGTTCCAGTACATGACCAAAATACGCGTACGTATAAAGATAATGTGGTTACATATTATTCTTTCCACATCACGTTTCTTTACCGAAAAACAAAACTTAAGCCAGTGGTGGTAACATATTCCAAAAATATGGAAACCAATTAAAAATTCTAGGCTCCAGATAAGTGGCAAGAAGAGATTTCCACACTCGTTGGGCTCACAAATATTACCTGCCACCATACAGCATTTAGTCGTCTGGGCGACCCGGCGACTGGGGTTTGTGCACTCCTTATTTAGGTTGTGATAAAGAAGACAAAAAATAGGAACTTTACATACGGGACGCTTCAGATCTATAATGTATACGAAACCGACAGACTGACGAAACAGCCGCATATTGTACAACAAGAGCACAGGAATTACATAGCATCAGTTAAAATGCAGACTACATGCAGTAAACAAACACATGATTCACCAAATGATATGACTGACACTTGTGATTAGAGACTGGCCAAGAAATTCCAAATGTCCATTGCGACGTCTCTTAGGAACAGCCACCTAATGACAAAACATTCAGAACTCTCCCAGGATCCACCAGGAGGCCGTGGCCGCATTGAACCAATGAGGTTTACCAATTAATTAATTAATTACGTCAATTAGGACAAGGCCGGTTCCTGCCAAATCATTTCAAATTTGCAATGCACCAATCATATTACCGCCGACGCACGATATACCGGCAGCGTCATAAGAACAACAAATCAAATATTAATTTTCAAAACGCCTAACACCTCCAATTCATTCTAAAAAAAAAAAGTGATTGTCCTTGTGTGGTAAAATGGACGAATCTACATCTATTGTGAGCCTACTTTATTCCCTTAAGATAAAAAGTGCCAGCACTGAGTACCCGCATAAGAAAGGTACACAGCACCAATAATAATAATAATAATAATAATAATAATAATAATAATAATAACCAGTGGAATAGAGTCCTAAATAGTCCTTGGACGCTTCTAAGATTCTCCGCCATCCCTCACCATCCTTATCTTTTAAACTCCAATTTCTAACATCCGCCATTTTCATCTAATTATTCCAATCAGTCTGTCTAGCTTCGAGTCTTCCTACTCTCGTTTTTTCTTTTGGGTTTCAATTCATAATTCTTTTCAGTATCTCACCATCACTCACTCTTATTACATGTCTTGCCCACCTAAACATCATCACTCACCAACCATGCACATATATTAATTTAATGATCTAAAATTCATATTAAAACACTTAAAACGCTCCTACATGTTTCGATCATACGATCATCCTCAGGGAGCATACATTGTTTCTTGCTAAAGTTATAGTTTAAAAACACTCAGTGATTTACATTGTTACGTTGAGTTGGTGCTGTGGCAGCATGTCTTGTGTATTGTGAGAGTCGTATACTGTTCAGAATGAGCCTGGCTATGGATGTGCGTTGTGCGACGTACAGCGCTACACGTTGCATGTTTTTAAACTATAACTTTAGCAAGGAACAATGTACGCTCCCTGAGGATGATCGTGTGATCGAAACATGTAGGAACGTTTTAAGTGTTTTAATGTGAATTTTAGATCATTAAAAGAATATATGTGCATTTGTTGGTGTATAAATTAAATAAACTACAGAATGCACGGTGCAACGATAAAGATCATCACGTACTCTTATTACATGCCTTGCCAACCTAAACATCGGTTAATTTCACCACCGCTGTAACATCAGATTCTTTAACCAGTATTTACAGTTGTAAATTATACCATAATCGCCATACTTCGCCATTCTTAACAGACCCCACAACATGTCTCAGCACTTTCCTTTCCAACGCACTTAACAATCTTTTCCTTCGTGTTAAGCACCAAGTGTACAACATAAACGTTGCGTTAGTTTTGTCCAACAACCATAACCCAAATCACGCATCCGACACAAGTTTCCTACATTCACACAACTTATTCAACAAGTGCAGTACTTTTTTTTTTCAATATATCGTCCCAACTCAGAAGTTCGTGTGTCCTTCATGTTGATATTACCTACCGTAGACAACTAAGAAGTAAGGCAGTTAGACATCCTCTCATGGTAATGGAGGTCGGTAAAGTGGCTGAAGAGCTGAAAGGAGTTACACAGATACAACAAATAACGTGGTGGTATAAAACAATATTACCACCTACACTAAACGAAAGGTACGCATACTACAGCCACACATGGCAATACCTAGCAATAGACGTAGAATGGTTTAAATTCCAAACCCCGAAATGTATCCCAAGCACCGAACTCCTGCAAATAAGGAAGAAAAACGAGTAACTTGTGTTCCGAAAGAAGAAGGGTTGTTACTTAAGTGACAAGAACGCGGCCAAATTCAAAGGAAACGTGAGTTTGAAACCGTCCCTGTAATCTGCAGTACGCCCTTGTCTTTTACTACGTGACACTGAACGACGGTGTCCGTACTACAGAACATACACCGTACAATGAAAGGAACACTAATGAATGACGAATTGGAGAGGATCTGAAAGGAATCGGCATAGTCTTATCGAGTTTGTCCTCCAGTTTGCTGAAGGGAATGAAGATGGCCATTAAATAGCTTAGACATGGGGTGTTATGCCTGAGATGTCAACCAAACACCTACCGAATACAAGTCGAGCCAGTTACCGGTATGCCAACCTCTTCGGATTACCGACACGATGAGTCTTTACCGACCATACCACCTGTGAAGTCGTTCTCAGCCTGAATGGCTGCAAACTCAGAAAAGTCCTAACACCAGACACTACGTATTAACAAAGATCAACATTCACTGGTGCTTTTTTATTGCTGGCTTGTATAGTTACAAAACATCGTTAGGGGCCTGAAGGTTGAAAGGAGCAGTTAGTGAAGTGCTAATGTTACACAATTATAAATTTTATATTAGCCATACAGTGACAGTATATCCACGCCTGAAAGCCAACCTGAATATTCAGCTCAATGTATGCAATTTTTATACACGGTCTCTTTCTACCCTTCAATCAAAGTGGCTATAAAAGAATTCTTTAGTAGGCACAATTACTACGAGGTGGGGCGAAAGTCGTTATTTTTAGAGCAAGCTTACATTTTTGTGGCGGTACAGACACAGCAGCCGGTCCTGGTGGTCGCGCGGTCTGAAGCGTACGTCTGCAGCCGCTCACATTCTGAGACTGTGGGTTCGAATACCACCGAGGGCATGTTACTCTTTGTTTCGAGTGTTGTGTGTTGTCAGAGGTCTCTGCGACGAGCTTATCACTCGTCTAGAGGAGTCCTACAGGCTACGGTGCGTAGTTGTGTGTGATCTTCAAACATCAAGAATGAGGCCATGACCCGACCTGGGCTGCAGCGCAATAAAAAGAAAGTTATACATATTGCAAGTCAGGTACCACGAATGTGCTGGTGTTAACGGCCCCCGAACCGAGACTCATACAACCAGAGGCGTATTTAGGTTTTTGACGCGACGGGGCGAGCAATCACAATGGCCACCCCAAACAGAAATTACGAACTAAAAAATCACGTTTATTGAATTTATTTCCATAATTTAAAATCTTCTGAGGGCAGAAAGTATTTGTATTTTCATTTCAAATATTAATTTGCCGCCCGTTGTACTTTGATACTGGGGGAAGGGCGCACTACTCGCCCCACCCAAGCAATGCCCCTAATTACATGCCTTCCATTACCGACGTTGTGTAAAGACGGGAGTAAATGCGGGAACAGTATGGGCCACTGCACGTTTGTAAGCACTGGCGCAGCGGCATAATTTGAAAACCCCGCAGTTCTATTGGACAGGATGGCAGATTGTGTTACAGTTGAACTTGTGACGCGCCTTCCACAGCCTCTATCCACATACTCAACTTTAATATCTCATCAGAGACGTCCAGTTTCTAAAGCTAATATAGGGGCTGTACTAATTTCATGCCGTCACCATTTATAACGCCTCATTTCATGCACTTTGTACTATGTCGATGAGATCAACAGAGGTACGTTTCGAAACTTCCATAGTCAGCTGGAACAATATAAAGCAGCATTTATTACGATTCCAGTAAATGACGATATAGATTTAGATCGATTACGAATTATTTTGGTCTATACTCTTGGTAACTTTATCTACAAAATACCACCAGGATACTCGGGTAAAGTTAAACTTCATGAACAGACGCCATCGTTACAATTTTGATGAAGTGCCTGTGAATGATTTCGTGTCTACATAACTTTCACGTTAAATTACAGAGCCATTAGCAAAGCACGCACTACCGAACCTTGTGGAGACGAATCCTCCTATTAAGAGCGGATAGTTTCACAGCTCAAGGAATTCGACGTCTTTAACGAACTCGTTTTCGATCCTCTATATACGACAGACCGACACCGGACCCGGCAGGGTGACTGTTTTAACGTTGTGACGGAAGCTGATTAATTCGCTCACATCCTGACAGTATTATTTTCAAAATCCAATTTAATATTATCCTCCCATCTACGTCTGGACCTCCCAAATAGTTTCTTCCGTCCAGGTTTACCAGCTCAGAATCTACAAGCACTGTTCTTCACCACCAGAGCCCCGTCCATCTACGTACTCTGCTGTCTGCTGTGATATACGGTACGCTACGTTATTACAGTAACAAGTCACATGGAATATTGTATAACAAAGTACTCCAGGCCTGTGCCAAGTGCGCGGTACAAACCCATTATTTCGAAGCACAGAACAGTCGCTAGAAACAGAAGACAAAAACATCGCTCCTGATTACAGAACGAGTAAAGTTCCTGTTGTAACTAAGCAACATGCCTTGGAGTGTGTGGTAGGCAAGGTGACTGTTTTGACGTGGTGACGGGAACTGATGAACCGTTTGAAGACCAAACGCAAATATACGCACCACTTGCTCTTGCACTAACAAAATTCCACATATTGCCATACGACGTGTTTGTGTGGCATGTAATTAAATTATTAATACAGCAAAGTACACGTCCGGTAATCGTTAGGGAATTTCATTGCTTGTTTACCGGATAGTTGGCAAGAAGGAATTTACACATCCTGCGACCGGCCATCTCGACGCAGGATAATTTGTTTTTCCCTCTGTCCTGAACGAAATGGCGAGGTGGTTCTAAAACAAATTGCCAGTGCATGTGTCTCTTGCGGTCCTCCAGATTTTCATCCATGAAACTTAGTCCCCTTTCTTTGAAGACCACCGAATGATCTTACCAGATTAAGCACTTCAGTATTAACAAATCATTCAAACTTCTGTTGCCACCAGTTATCACCATTCTATCGTCTTCGTTTCCACGCTACTGCAATCAGAAGGGCGAGCGGACGAGGCTTGGGGTTCCTTTTAACAACGTGATGCTCTTCCCCACAAACCCCCACCCGAAATATAGTATCACACAACCAAAGATCTGCAACGTTAGGTCATGGCGTTTAGTAAATAGTTAACTTATCCCATGACTTAAACGTTAACCTACCATTCTACAACTTCGTACGTCTCTCTTTCTCTCTGTAAGCCTTCAAAGAGCTCAACTTTATAAATTCGTTTAAGCAACTGAAGGCGAAATCACACTTTATACGAGTCTTTCCAGGAGTACAGGTATTATCGAGGATGATCTACTGTCAGTGGTAACAGATAAGCCAGTTACTTAGCTAAACACGATTAAATAAATCTTATTGCAGCACCATGCATTTTCGTAGAATCATTTCAATTTATCAACCAACGAATGCACATACAATTTCACATAAAACACTTTTAAACCACGTTAAAATACTCCGACATGTTTCGATCTTGTCAGATCATCATCAGGGAGCTTTGTTCCTTGCTAAAGTTACATTACACTATTCACAATTCAATTCTTATTTGCAAACGAGGTGTTGTGACAGCATATCATGTTGTGTTGTGGAGCAGTGGCTAGGTGTGCGTCGTATGACGCACACCTAGCCACCGCTCCACAACACATTCCCACACAAAATGATATGCTGCCACAACACCTGGTTTGCAAATAAGAACTGAATTGTGAATACTGTAATATAACTTTAGCAAGGAACAAAGCCCCCGATGATGATCTGACAAGATCGAAACATGTCGGAGTGTTTTAAACTTGTTTTATGTGAAATTATATGTGCATTCGTTGGTTGATAAATTGAAATGATTAAACAATTCGTGCATTGTTTCAATTACGGTATTTCAACAGCAGTCGTGTTGTTCTTAATGTTGTTAAGTTAATAATCCCAGAGTTCCGCAGAGTCAGATTCGGACATGGAGATATTAGAACGGTACTATCCTGGATACGGCTCAAGAACTGAGTAAAATCAAGGATACAGTTGGGATAATCAACGCTATGTTAGAGATTCGAACCCTGTACTACTGCAGTACAAGTCTAGGCATTATCAATGCATCAACTTGCGCCAGTATTTTGAAAAGGGAAGGGAATTCGGTAAGTGGTTTAACAAAACCTCTTTCAAATAAACAGAATAAACTACGGTACTTCATTTCCGATACTGACGAAACGTCCAGCCTTGGTTGGCATTTATGTGAGGAAATACGTCAGCAACGCGCTTAGTCTCAAATCTTTCTCAGTAATGTAGCTGCCTGAGGGTGTGAACCAGTGAAAGGCACCGAATAAAGGTACATTAGTTTAACCAAATTTACTCACGTATCTTACGGTTACGCAGGAAAGGCTGATGTACAGATACTCCACGAAGACTTTCTACCAACTTTAAAATGTTTCCGCTGATTTAGAACATCTCCTGCTTAATACAACGCAACCCAACAAGGCAATGATGACGTCGCACTACCCAGAAGACACTGCGAACTGTGCGAGAGGGGAGCCCATTAGGCTAAAACTTCCAGGAAGCTAATTAACTGTGGTTGCAGACATACAGCTTACAGGGACCCTTCTTAGTAGTGTGCTAGCAGAAGCCCAGGCGGGGGACCCTGGCAGCGAGGCGAGAAATGTAACCATCCTGATGCCTCTTGCGTTTAATGAAAATGTCTAAGTACATAGGCTTACAACATACGCGAATCCGGGACGCTAGAAGCAAGTGAAATTTTAGCGGAAAGTAGGTCAACAGCACTTAAAGACGAGTAAGGCTTCGCCAGCATATGTAATCGTACAAATTAAATAGGTGCGTGCGTAATTTAACATCGTGGCAAGGAATCGCAGAGGACAGACAAATGTACTTCACTGTATTTTTAACCTCCGCCATGTGTGAAGATGGTTGGTCACGGTCACGCTTCGAACCCTTTATTACGGGAGAAATAAACTAGGAAATAAATCAGGCAAAGTACGTAAAATGTTAATTGTAGCGCGTTCGCTGTACCATTGTTTCGGTGAACGTGATGCTAGCTACATCTAGCTGTCAACGGTATGAAAATGAAAAAAGCTTTTAAAGCGAATTTATTTCGCTGGCAACAATAAAACGCATTCACATCTCATGTAATGTGTCCAATATTTTCATTAAAACTGGAGGTCACCAAGAGTTTTTTTAAAAAGCATCCAATATCAAATTTCACGGACATCCGCCCGGCGGGAGCCGCGCTGATAACATGCAGACAGACGAACAGACATGACGGAGATAATCAAAACTTTTTCCGACTATGCGAACGCACCTGAGAATCATACACAGATAAAACCTTTACAACATATTGTATGAGAGATTTCTGGCAGGAAATTACGTATTTCCATTACTTTCTACCATTCACGCAAAAAAGCCTAAAATCAATTGTTGTTATCGTGTTCATTTTGCATCAAAACAGCTAACATCATTCAAAATAAAAATACCCGCAATTATTAATAAACAACGTGGGATATCTCCGCAGACCCAAACACTTCTGGAGAGTTCGTGTAATCATTGTAACACTAAAAGATAAATCAGTCCCACAACAGGCCCGAGGTGTCCAGAGGGTTCCAGGAAGTTAAGGTCCCCAGAATACGTGACAACGGCCCGGGATGGTGGTAAGGTTGTCAGCCTTATGCAACGGCCGCTTTTACCCCCAGGAAATACTCCTTGTACTCATTTCTGTTACAGGATGAGTCGACCTCAGGTCATAGTGCGATCGGAAGGATTATGTCAATGAAAAATTCCAATAACACCACCCGGAATCGAACCAGCGACCTTCCGATTTGTAGCACAGCACCTTAACCACTGTGCTACCGCGGTCCCCAATCATTGTAACACTACACATGAGAAATATAAAAAAAGTTTATATATTAATTGCTACATAAAAATTATTATGACGTACAATTTGTGACATCTCACAAATTTAAAATATATTACGCATTATATTTTGAGTTTTAAAATCACGTATTTAAATGCCTGAGGACAGTCAGTACGACCGAAACATGTAGCAAGTATTGATGCGACGAATAAAAAGTTTGCTGTTGTTGACGGTAACATGTATGTCAATTTTAATAAGAGGGAGAGTAAAATGAAAACCTTAAAAGTGCGATAAAAATTCGAAACACAGCTCGATTGTAAGTTGAGAACAGTGATACTGATGGTTTGAAGAGTGGCCGACAGGTGGCAGTATGATGCAGGAATGCAACACGACGGAGCAGTAGTTCTGTAAAGATGGCGGCCCCGCTTGCAACATGCATCAAAGAAGAACAGCGTTCTGTCATCCGTTTTTTAAGTAGTG
>Ga0123355_10003698_pt1 | contig 22053 bp, 18 predicted proteins | sample TergutEmb28metaG_3_FD_89872 | JGI IMG/M metagenome (GOLD analysis project Ga0123355, IMG submission 89872) | Embiratermes neotenicus P1 segment gut microbial communities from Petit-Saut dam, French Guiana - Emb289 P1 | ecosystem: Host-associated > Arthropoda: Insects > Digestive system > Gut ... | reverse complement strand
CACACGCCAATTTTGAGTCTGCAAAGGCTGAAATGGATAGACTGACGGCGTAATAGGTAGAAGAAAGTTTACTACTTTTTTACTACGTTTCAGTGCGGAAATGTAAGAGGTTTTAATGGTATATGTGAGTTTCTCCCAAAACAAAAAATGCCGAAAAGCCTGTATATACAGGACTTGACGGCATTTGGGGATTTATAAGAGGATAGTCAAAAATTATATATGAGTTTATTATAATAATTATACAAAAAATGCATCTCGCTAAAAAAAATTGCGAGATGCATTTTTACATACTTAACGTAACAACTTCATTTTTTTACAACTTAGTTACCTCTCAATATAGCAAGTGCTTCATTCTTTTCTCTTGTTATTTCATCCATTCCAGCAGATTTTTGCTGCTCTATAATACGAAGATGCGCTTCAAGCGTTTGATTTCCGATTATAGTTTGAACTTCTGAATCTCTTAGCACAACTTCCATATTTGCCCATTCTCTAGTAAAGGCTGGTGTTGTAATAGTTTGCGCCGGACGATATAAGAACGGCTGATTACGTGTTAATCCATCATAGAAAATGTACATTTGAGGGCTAATTTCCTCAGGAGTTTGGCCACCAAGCATTGCTTGTATAAAGTAAGATTGCAACATGTAAAGCGGCCCTACAGATTTATTAATACCTACGCGTCTAGAATCTGGGAAGCTTGCAAAGTCTGGTAATAATCTTGGTAAATTATCCACATATTCAAAGGTTACACCTTCAACACCAAAGTTTGTAAGCATTATGCCGTCATAACCATAGAACCAGTCAATCACACGCATAAGATCTGCCGGACGGTCAGATTGAGAGCTGATTGAAGTAGGTACAACCCAACGGCTTCTGTCCATAATCTGTTGATGCCCATGAGGCCCAACGATAGGGTCTACTGCAACCATTCTGGCATTTGGATTAACTTCTTGCAAGGCTTCTGTGGCTGTTTGGCCAAATGCTGCCCACTGTTCTTTCATAAATGCTCTGTCTCCGAAGAAAGGCTCTTCGATATCTGCCATCACGTCAATTCTGATAAACCATTCTGGGTCAAGCAATCCATCGTTATAAAACTCTATCATCCACTCAAGATATTCAACATAATTTGGATGCTCTACACGGTTGATAAACTGGCCATCGTACATTTGCCACCATGTTGACTGAATGCCGAAAGCGTTTTCAAAAGCTCTGAGCTGGCCAGTAAATGGAATAACATCTGCACTGCCATCACCACGAGGGTCTCCATCGCGAACTGCTTCTAATACTTCACGCCACTCATGAAGGTATCTAGGTGCAGTAAGCCCTAAATTCTCCAACCAGTCTTCGCGGAACATTACTGAAAATGCGCCTTCAACAGCCTGTATGCCACGTATCGCCCAAAGTTGCCCGTCTGTGGCAGAGCGTCCTTGAATAATATCTTCATCGGTTAACTGATTTTGGATATTTTGTCCGTATGCTTGAAATAAGTCATCCAGAGGGATAATCGCACCCTGAGACGCCCATTCTGAAACTTGCAACATATTTTGGAAGTTAAGTACATCTGGTATATCTCTAGAAGCTAAGATAATACCAAGACGCTCAGCAAATTCAACGTTTGGAATCTGTATGTACTCAATTTCTACATTCAGCATTTCGTTGATCATTTGCTCTACCATGTTATCATCATCATAAAGATACGGACGGCCTACTTCAAGCCATCTGATAGGGAATGTTTCTTGGAACATGCGTCCATCGTCCTCTACATCTGGTGCTGCTACAGCCGGTTGGCCTGCTTCAACTGGTGCAGGTGCCGGAGCTGTTGTTTGCGTGTCTCCTCCTGCATTATCACAGGCAGCTAAAATCAGTGCGCCCACAATAAGCAAAGCAATAAGTGTTACAATTTTTTTCATAATCTTCTCCTTTTCTTAAATAAACTGCTTAACCTTTTACCGACCCAAGTAAAACACCCTTAACAAAGTGTTTTTGCAAGAATGGGTAAATCATTATGATTGGTAGTGTTGCAAATATAATTACGCCGTATTGCAATGATTCTGTTACTACATTAATAGTCGTATCATCAACAAGTGTTGCGCCTTCCAATCCATAGGCACCGGCGTTATTGCTTAAAACAATTTCCCTAAGCACAACCTGCAATGGGAATAAAGACCTGCTTAAAATATATAGCAAAGGCTGTGTAAAGTCATTCCAGCGGAAGACAGCAATCCATAGCGCAACCGTTGCCATAATCGGCTTAGACAGGGGTAAAATAATCCTAAATAATGTTTGCGCTTCGTTACAGCCGTCAATTAATGCTGCTTCTTCTAGTTCCACAGGCAGCTGTTTAAAAAACGTACGCATGATCACAACATGGAAGGTAGATATCGCCGTAGGCCATATCAACGCCCACAAGCTATCGAATAAACCGACACCCTGAACTACTAGGAAAGTCGGTATCATACCGCCACCAAACCATAGCGTTAAAATAATCATGCCGGTAAAAAATTTAACCCCGGGCAAATAATCCTTAGATATAACATATGCCGCACAGGCAGTTAAAATGAGGTTGATAAAAGTCCCTATGATAACTACAAACAATGTGTTGCCATAGGCAGTAAATAGGGCTCCATTTTCCCATATTCGCCTGTACACATCCAGTGTAAAGTCAACAGGAATAAACATAACTTCTCCGCGCCTAACAGCATTTGCTCCACTTAAAGATATGGCAATAATCCGCAAAAACGGCAAAATTATGGTAAAGCAGAGAAGAACCAGCATAGAAGAATTAAGTACAACAAATATCTTCCTGCTAAATGATTCTTTAATTTTATTGCTTGTTTTGTTAACCATCGTCATCACATAAACCTCCCTACCATAATGAATTGCCTGTGGCTTTAGCACTTAATTTATTAGTCCCCCATACAAGCACAAGGGCAACCAAAGAATTAAACAAGCCAACAGCTGCGCCAAAAGAGAAGTTCGACTGATGAATACCCGTCCTAAATACAAAAGTTGCGATAACATCTGCATTAGGCCTATTCGCCGCATTCCCTAAAAGGAAGGCCATCTCAAAGTTAGTATCCATAAAGGTACCAACGCGAAGTATCAATAATATAACAACCGTAGGCATAATCCCAGGGACAGTAATATGAAGTAGTTGTTTAAAACGCCCTGCGCCATCTATAGTGGCAGCTTCATAAAGCTGTTGATCTATCCCTGATAAAGCAGCAAGGTAGATAATAGATGAAAATCCAATTGTCCGCCAAACGTCGGCACTGGTAAAAATTGTCCTAAAATATTCAACACTGGCCAAAAAATGCACAGGCTGCATACCCATCGCTCTATAAGCCTGCGCCACAGGCCCTGTCGAAGGGGACAATATACTGGTCACCAAGGAAACAATAACCACCGTAGAGATAAAGAAAGGCAGATAGCTAATGGTTTGTACCACCCGTTTAAACGCCATATTCCTCACTTCATTAAGCATCAATGCCAAAATAATAGGTGCCGGAAACACGAATATAACCCCGTAGATGCTAAGGATTACTGTATTAGCAACAACATTCCAAAAGGCCGGATTAGTTAAGAAACTTTGAAAATGCTCAAGCCCTACCCAATTGCTTCCGAAAAAACCCAAAAACGGACGAAAATCCTGAAATACAATCAGCAAGCCCCACATAGGCATATACCTAAAAATTACAAAATAAATGAATACAGGCAGAAAAATAAGATACAAAAACCTGCATTTATAGATTCTTGCCCACAGTTGGTTTTTCTTCTGCATTACATCACCTCTTTTCCCGTTGATCCTTTGGTGAAAAGCTTTCTTAAAAAGCTTTCTTTACTCATACAAGTGATATTTTTCCTTTGTTTTTTTGAACTCGGCACTTTCTTTCTCGAATATTTCTGCAAGCTCTTTTAAATCATACTTACCTTCTTTGATGTAAGAATTTCCAGTAAGCCTATCTATAGAAGAAAGTTGATATTGCCCATGCGGTGCGTTAAAATCAAATTCTTTAAACATATCTCGGATAGAATAAAGCAAAGTTATACCGCTGATAACAGGTTTAAACGCTTTATTATCCAAAACATGAACCTCTACACCGCTGCACAGTTCGCCGGTATGTTTAGAGAATGTTGGCGTAAAGTAATGGCTTCTGTAATGCACACCTGGAAGCTTTTTAGAGTTCATATAATCTGCCAATTTATCTCCATCTACCCAAGGGGCGCCAACATTGCTAAAGGGTTTATTCGTGCCCCTGCCTTCGGATAAATTTGTACCTTCAAAAATTACGTTTGCCACATATGTATAGCAAGTTTCATAGGTTGGGATATTTGGCGAAGGCAACACCCAGCTTAAACCTGTATCTTCAAAAGACATACTACGCTTATAGCCAGACATAGTGATAACTTCCAAATCGCAGCCTATACCATACTCCTCATTAAAAAGCTTTGCACATTCTCCCATAGTCATACCATGGCGGTTGGTGATAGGATACAAGCCCACAAATGAGGCAAATTCCATGTTAAGAATATTTCCTTCAACATCAACACCGTTAATTGGGTTAGGTTTATCGAAAACAACACAAGTTTTTCCATGTGCTTTACAGGCTTGCATTGCATAGGCCATTGTGTAAGTAAAAGTCCAAAACCTTGACCCGATATCTTGCAAGTCTACGGCTATGATATCTATATCATCAAGCATTTCTTTAGTGAATTTTTCACTTTTGCCGTATAAGCTTACTACAGGTAATTTTGTCTTTTCGTCAATATAATCCTCTACATGTACTCCTGCTTGTAAATGGCCTCTAACTCCGTGTTCAGCTCCAAACAATTTTACAAGATTATACCGGCTATTAAGCAAATCTATTGTGCTTTCAAATTTGCTATTAAGCCCGCCATGATTTGTAACAAGTCCAATCCTTCTGTCCTTCAACACATTGCTGAATGCATCTAAACGATCTGCACCTATTTGTACACTCATAGTAATTCTCCTCTCGCTATATCTTAGTAGCCATTAAAGCCGCTCCGCGAGCTGCGTCTGCTTTTGGCTCTCGTACTATTAAATCGCCCTTTAGGCGTTTTTCTAATGCATTACGAAGCGGTGTCTCCTGATTAAGCAAGCCGCCCAAAAGTGCTACCTCAGATAAACTTAAAACTGTCTTAGTCGCTTTTAACAATTCGTGTAGCGACTGCGCAGCTGTTTCAAAAATTTCTGCTGCCGCTTCGTCCCCTTGTTTAAAGGCTTCAACACACAAAACAGACAGGGCTGCAATTTCTTTTTTACTGGTATCTTGTCCGTATGCCTTACTCATTAGCCCGGGCATATCCTTGATATTCCAATGGTCGTGCAATAGTTTAGTAAGTAACGTAGGATTTGTTCTTCCATCATGGGCTCTTGCCACAGCTTTAAGCACATCACGTCCGATCGAATATCCACTGCCTTCGTCATCAAAACGATGTCCCCAGCCTCCACAACGGTGGAAGCCTCCCGTACCGTTCATTCCATAGCAGACGGAACCTGTGCCGGATATTAATATCATGCCAGGGGCACCGTCAAATGCACCGTATAAGGCTGCTTCAAAATCTGCTGCTAGCTGATATTGGCCTTTATAAGTACCTTCTTCTAAAGCATTTTGCCAAACTGCTCTGGTTTCGTCACCGCTGATTCCTGCTCCTGCCACGCATAAGCTCCTAAAAGCCGATAAGCCTCCTGGCAGCTGACTCATATGTCTTAAAGCCTCTAGGATAGACTGCCTTACTTGTTCGGCACCGTTTCCGTGAACATTCAATGGGCCAGTTTTTGCGCGCAGCAGCGTTTTTCCTACTTCATCTATACATTCAATTGTAGTAGCAGTCCCACCGCCATCCCAGCCGGCATAATATAATCCTTCCATATGCTAACCTCGCTAAATTATGATTTTTCCTGGGTTCAAAATACCTTTTGGGTCAAAAGCTTGCTTAATCTTACGCATAAGCTCTATTTGCAAATCACCAAGGCTTTCTGCCAAATACTTTCGTTTTGCATGGCCTATTCCGTGCTCACCTGAAACTTGCCCGCCCATTTCTGCAGCTTTCGCATATAGAGCATCCATTACGGCAGTCACACGCTGATTCCAAATTTCATCCTCTAATTCATCCTTGCAAACATAAATGTGTAAATTGCCATCACCCGCATGGCCAAAACTTCGGATACGTATCCGATACTGCTCTGCAAGTGTTTTTGTAAAGCTGATAAAAGGAGCAACTTTGTCGATGCGCAACACTACATCACATTCATCCATGGCAGGCGTAGAACTTTTAATGGCTTCCAAAAACGCTCCTCTTGAACCCCACATTGCATCCTGCCGTTCAGCTGTATCAGAAATGAATACATCTAATGCACCCTGCTTCATACAGATTTCCGAGGCCTGATCTAGCACAGCTTCCATAGCCTCACGGCTGTTGCCATAAAAAGACACAATCAAATAGGCATCCGCAGTAGAATGAGGGAATGGTTTTCCTAAATAGCGTTCCGCTTCTAGCAGTACTTCTTGTTCAGCAAATTCCAAAGTTACAGGGGAACATTGCAGCAATTGAGGCACGCATCGGGCACACAAATCAATATCATCAAAAGGAACTAGCAAGGAGATAAACCGCTTTGGCAAGGGTAATAATTTCAGTGTTAACTTTGTAACAATTCCAAGCGTACCTTCAGAACCTATCATCAAATGCAATAAACTATAACCAGAACTATTTTTAACAGTATCGCCGCCTAATGTAATCATTTCGCCATCTGGCAAAACAACTTCCAAACCTTTTATATAATCCCTGGTTACGCCTAAAGCCACTGCGCGCATACCTCCGGCATTTGTCATACAATTGCCGCCTATGGTCGCAGTTTTTTCCCCAGGATCGGGAGGATACAGCAGTCCATATCCCTGTAAATACTCAGCAAGTTGAGAAAGAATCACACCAGGTTCTACAGTCACACTCATAGCAGATTCATTAAGTTCCAAAATATTATTCATACCCGCCATAGATAACAATATGCCGCCCTTTATGGGAACACAGCCTCCACATAATCCAGTCCCAGAGCCTCTTGGCGTTACTGGGATATTATGCTCGTACGCGTATCGCATCACAGCAGAAATTTCCTCACTACTTTTTGCATGGACAAGCACATCTGGGCTAAACCGGCCATATTCCGGCATTTCATCATGGGTATAGTCCTCATGGATATCTGTAATCACACGTTCTGCTGGAACTACACTTCTCAAAAAATTAATATCTTCAGGTGACATGTTACGCTCCTCGCTTTATTTTCTCAATTAAAGCAGGTACAATTTCAAATATATCTCCCACAGCGGCATAATCTGCGATCTTCATAATTGCCGCATCTGGGTCAGTATTTATAGCAAATATATATTGTGAAGCTTTCATTCCGGCCATAAATTGTACAGAGCCAGAAACGCCACAAGTAATAATCAGCTGCGGCCGCACAGTGCGTCCAGAAAGCCCAATCTGCACGGTATGGCTTGCCAGCCCAGCTTCTACAATAGGCCGAGTTGCGGCCACGCGCCCGTTAAGTAGCTGTGCAAGTTCTTGCAACATTTCCATATCTCGCGTGCTTTTAATAGCGTTACCTGCAACCACTAGAGTTTGAGCTTGATCAATATCTTCAGGCAGCTGCATTTTGTTTATGTTTGAAAGACTGATACCCGAACTCAGCATAGCAGGAGTAACATCTATCTGCTCTACTGTGCCAATAGGCTTCTGCTTTACAGGCATATCCATTATCTTTGCCCGTACAGTAGCAAATTGCGGACGGTGCAGCCTCGTTGTAATCTGAGCCATAATGTTGCCGCCAAAGGCAGGCCGTGTTTGTATAAGATCAGTATTAGATTCCATTGTTAGCACTGTACAGTCGGCTGTCAGCCCTGTTTGGCAGCGTGTAGCTACACGAGGTGCCAAACTGCGTCCTATAGGGGTTGCCCCCACTAACACAGCAGTAGGTTTACAACACTTTACACAATCATAAAAAACTCTAGAGTAGTCATCTGCTTTAAAATATTCAAGCTCTTTATGGATATACGCATATACTTTAGTCACGCCGTATTCCAGCAACTGTTCAGCAATGGATGTATCATTTCCAATGTATAAACAACACACCTGCTGCGATACAGTCTTTGCCAGCTCTTGTGCCTTTCCAATAAGTTCTAGGCTTACAGACGCTATGTCGCCTTCAGAACACTCCACATATACTAAAATATCTTTGTAATCTGATTTGTCAATCTCTGTACTACGCTCATCTTCAATTATTGCATTTTGTGGACATGCCTTTATGCACAAACCACAAAACTTACATGCGGCGTTTATACTTATCCCATCATCGCGAGCTATAGCGTTAAAAGGACAAGAATCCACACATAGGCCGCAGTCATTGCAAAGGTCTTGTTGTATCCTAAGCATATTTCTCGGCCTCCTATAATAATTTCAGTTTAGTTAATCGTTCAAACATTTGTGTTGCAACTTCTTCGCCAGTGCCAGTCAGTTCTTCAGAATCTGTCTCGGCTTCAGGTGAAAACATTTTTTCTACTTGTGTAGGAGAGCCCAAAAGTCCGTAACGTTTCTTATCTTGACAGGATAGATCAGATAAGTTTAGAATTTTAATAGGTGCGCTTCTTGTATTTTTTAATTTTATGTAAGATGGTAGTCGCGGCCTGAAAATATCCTTTTCTACTGTAATTAAGCAAGGATAGTGCATAGTCGCATTGGCAACTAGCTCCCCCATGATTTGCTCTACAATTATTTTTTGCTGGCTAACCTCAATAAGTTTAGATGCCCAACTTACATGGGGTATGTCCAGCCATTCTGCTAAGGCAGGCCCTACTTGTGCGGTATCACCATCAGTTGTTTGTCGACCACATATAATTAAATCGAAAGGCTCTAAAGCCTGTATTGCTTGAAAAAGCGCAAAACTGGTAGCAAGTACATCTGCACCAGCAAGTACTGGATCAGTTAAAAGCACAGCTTCGTCTACACCAAATCCATAAGCTTCTCGTAGTATACTTTCGCTAAAAGGCGCACCCATAGTGATAACTGTAACTGATGCGCCAGTTTGAGATTTAATTTGCAACGCAGTCTCTAAAGCATATTCATCATATGGGTTTAATTTCGTATCATCGCCAGAACGCAGCAAAACGCCTGTCACAGGATCAACCTTTACCTTGCTGCTTGCAGGTACTTGTTTTATGCAAACTAAGATTCTCATAACTTTACAAGCACCCCCGACAAAGAATAAACGCAAACTGGTCTGACCAATTTGATATTAGCATACTTTTTTTACAAAGTCAAGGTGTTCTGTTAATAAAACTACAGCATTTTCTCTAAACCCCTGCTCTATATATTCGCAAAGTTGCTTATGCTGCTCATATAAAGTGTAAGCGTTATCTCCACTTTCCAATATTTTTGCAACATTAAAGCTTACTGATTTTTCCATCAAAAGCTGCACATAGGTGTACACTTGCATGAGTATATAATTTTCCGACATCGTAAAAAGATGCCTATGAAAGGCTATGTCTGCTTGCACGCTAAGTTCTGTGTCTTTGGAAAGCACAGCTTCTTGCATAAGTTTTAGCTGCTTTCGCAAAAAAGTAATATCCTGCACATCTTTTTCAAAAATAAGCCTAAGCGCATCAAGTTCAAGCAAACGTCGAAAATCCAGTAAATCATTCTCCATTTCATCATTACGTATAAGTAACGGAGCGATAATATTCAAAAAAGCCGACAAATTAAAATCACCGATATACGACCCCGCGCCTTGAGTTGACTCCAATACACCTATAACCGCAAGAGAAGAAAGAGCCTCCCTTAAAGAGGCTCGGGAAACTTCCAACTGCTGCGTGAGGTCTCTCTCTGATGGAAGCCTATCACCTGCGTTAAGGCTTCCATTTTTTATCATATCTACAAAAAGCCGTATAATAGCATAGGCTATTTTTTCGTCCGGCTTTGGTTCTAATTTTGTAAAGTTCATTGTTTATACACTTCCCACTAAGCATTTCTTTAAAAGACCACCATTTTCTTCTAACAATTTTTGTGCAGCATACAGATCATGTCCCTTTGTTATCATTATAACGGCTGCCTTTACATTATTTTCGGACGCAGCAAGAGAATTTGCTGCTTGCTCCGCAGCACATCCTGTAACTTCACAAATAATACGTTCTGCTCTAGCCACAAGCTTTGAGTTGGAAGCCCGTAAATCCACCATCAAATTGCCATACACTTTACCTAAGCGTACCATTGCCCCAGTGGATATCATATTAAGTACCATTTTTTGTGCCGTACCTGCCTTCATACGCGTAGAGCCTGTGATTGCCTCTGGGCCGGTATCGACTGCTACTTCGATTTCTGACACCTCCGCCATGGGCGAGTTTTTACTGCAAACTACACAGGCTGTTTTTGCACCAAGCGTATTGGCGTATTTAAGCCCGCCAATTACATATGGCGTACGCCCACTGGCTGCCAGGCCTACAAGAAAATCCTTAGCAGAAAAATTTATGACTTTTAGATCCGCTACTCCTAATTCCTCAATATCCTCCTTGGCTTCAGAACTTTTTACAAGGGCAGGAGGCCCGCCGGCGATTAGGCCTGTAAACCAGTCGGTAGGCACATTAAAAGTTGGCGGACACTCTGATGCATCCAATACACCAAGCCGTCCGGATGTCCCACAGCCCATATAAATAATGCGTCCTCCTCCTCGGATTGCGGCTTCAGCAGCTTCTACCGCTTTGGCAATATGGATAATTTCTTTTTCAACAGCTAAAGCGATTTTTTGATCCTCGTTGTTTATCATTTTTAGCATTTCTGCTGTGTCTACTGCATCAATGTTTACGCTTTCAGAGTTACGGAGTTCTGTGCTTGGTATATACATGAAAACTCTCCTTTTATTTTAGTCAAATTTCATCCCTTTGAGTGCTGCAAAAGGATTATTTTTAGCCTCATCTTTATTCATCTTGTGAATAAAGGCCTGTACATCTTTTTTTGACATGGCATTTTTCTCTTCTTTTTTGCGCTTTTCAAAAGTTTCATACTTCTCTCTGTGCCCACAGGAGCAAATGACCATCCGCTTTTCTCCCTCTCCAACAATTTTAAGAAATTTGTAGCACTTAGGGCATTTAGAGCGTATTGACAGTGATAAATTGACTCGTGCATTACACTCCCTATCCTGACAGACTAGCATTTCGCCTTTTTTGCCTGCTACTTGTAGCATAAACTTGCCGCAATCTGGGCATTTGCTGGTACTTAAGTTGTCGTGTCTATAAACTTGAGCGCTATTTTTAATTTCTAAAATAATTTCGGAAGTATATTTACGGATATCTTTCAAAAATTCATTTTTGTTCATTTTACCCTGAGAGATGCTCGACAACTTTTGTTCCCAGCTTCCCGTAAGCTCTGGCGATTTTAAATCCTTTGGTACCAATGTGATAAGCTGTCGCCCTTTGGATGTGGTAAAAATATCTTTGCCTTTTTTCTCAAGCAGAAAATTGTCAAAGAGTTTTTCGATGATATCGGCTCTGGTGGCGACTGTGCCTAGGCCGCCTGTTTGCTTAAGGGTTTCGGCTAAGGCTTTATCCTCTACGTACTTTGCTGGGGATTCCATAGCGGATAGCAAAGTTGCCTCGTTAAATGGAGCTGGCGGTGATGTTCTCCCTTCCCTCAGTTTTATTTCTTTAATTGGAATTTTATCTCCGTTTTTAAGTTTTGGTAAGGCTTGTTTATCAGTTTGATCTTCGCTATCTTCATCCTGATAAATTTCTTTGTAGCCTTGGGATAGAATAACTCGCCCGCTTGCGTTAAAAATATCGTTTCCAATTTTGGCTTTTAGCGATATTTGCTCGTAATCGAAAGATGGGAAAAATACCGATAAAAATCTTGTGACTACCAGATGATATATTTTACGTTCTTTCTCGTTTAAATTGGACAAATTTAGTGGATGCTCTGTAGGGATTATGGCATGATGATCACTTACCTTGGCGTTGTCTACGTAGTTGGCATTTGCTTTTATAGCCCCGCGCAACACCTGATTGCATAATTTGGCGTATGGCCCAGCAGCACAGGCCTTCACCCGCTCCGAAAGTGTAGGAACTATATCCGTTGAAATATGCCTAGAATCCGTCCGCGGATAGGTAAGTACTTTATGCTCTTCGTATAGCTTCTGCATTATAGACAAGGTTTCTTTTGGAGAATAGCCATGACGTTTATTTGCATCCCTTTGCAATTCTGTAAGATCATATAATTTTGGTGGGTATTGCTTTTTTATGACTTTGTTTAGTTGAACAACAGTAGCTTCTTTTTGGCCTTTTAATTTTGTCAAAAATTCATCAGCTTTTTGCTTATCAGAAAAGCGATTAGCACTTAAAGAAAATGCCCCCGCACTTGCAAACACATCATAAAATGGCTTAGGTATAAACTTACGTATTTCCTCTTCCCTCTGTGCAATTATAGCCACCGTAGGCGTTTGTACTCTTCCAGCAGAAAGCTGTCCGTTAAATTTAGTTGTAAGGCAACGAGTGGCATTGATGCCCACAAGCCAATCTGCCTCTGCGCGGGCTTTTGCGGAATCTCCTAGGTTTTGATATTGTTTACCATCTTTTAGATTTTGGAAACCCTCTTTAATCGCTTTATCTGTTACAGATGATATCCATAAGCGTTTAATGGGCTTGTTGCATCTGGCCATTTCTATAATCCAACGGGCAACAAGCTCTCCTTCACGCCCTGCATCTGTGGCAATTATGATGGTAGAAACATCTTTGCGAAGCAGTAAATCTTTTACGGTTTTATATTGTTTGGATGTTTGCGGAATGACGGTAAGCCGCAGTTTATCCGGCATAATTGGTAGATGGTTTATGTCCCAGGTTTTGTAGCGTTTATCGTATTCCTCTGGGTCTGCTAGGGTGACTAGATGACCTAATGCCCAGGTTACGATATATTTGTCGCCTTCGATGTATCCGTTTTTGCCTGCACGGCAGTTTAGGACTCGGGCTATGTCTTTGCCTACTGATGGTTTTTCGGCTAGTACTAGGGTTTTCATATATTTTTATCCTTTCTTACTCGTTCAAAATGTCTGGGATGAAACTTCGGAAACGAAAGCTCCTCTGGCAAATTATCAAAAAGCCCTATCTCCTCTATCTCAGATTCAGGCAACTCCCCCAGCTCTTGTATCTCCGCATAATAAAGCATACCAAAACTATTAATAGAGTATGCGCAAATTGGTGTAATTTCAAATTTAGTCGCGCCTGTTTCCTCCACAAGCTCTCTTTTTGCCGTGTCAATGATAGACTCGTTTTCTTCTCTATGTCCGCCCGGCAACTCCCATTTACGGTTTTTATTTTTACAGAAAACCCACTGACCCATATATCTTGAAACTATTACTGCAAATTCAAATTGCGAATCTTCAATCGCATCTATGTCGTGAAATTTAACTTCCATCATGAATTGCCCCCTTTTCTATGATTATATCAACTGATATTTTCATTGGCAAGTTTCACCACACACGGTATAATGAAAAAAACGAGAGAGGAGCATTACAATGTCTTTAAAATGGATTAAGCCCACACGGGATTTTGAGGATGTTAGCCCGGTGTATGTAAAATCATTTAGCGGCAAAGGAGTAAAAACTGCCAGCTTACGTCTTAGCTCTATGGGGGTGTATGAAGCAGAACTTAACGGGGTACGAATAAGCGATTACGTACTCGCCCCAGGCTGGACGACAAAACGCTTGCAATATCAAACATATGACATAAGCTCGCTACTTAAAGAAGAAAATACCCTTTGCATATCAGTTGGACGCGGTTGGTATCGCAGCCCTATCGCGACCTGGAGAGAAGGAGAAGTACAGGCTCAAACGTTGTTGCCGCCTGGTTTAGCTGTCGAACTATCACTTGATGGAAAATTCATCGAAGAGTGGCAGGTAAAAGAGGGCTGTGTACGATTTAGCGAACTATACGACGGAGAACTTTACGATGCCAACTTTACCAACTGCCCGCTAGAGGCCGTGGAATCCTATCCTGGGCCGGGCTTACCGCTTATCCCCCAACAAGGTGAACTAATTAAGGAGCATGAACGCTTACAGCCTACCGCAATTATTACAACACCAAAAGGAGAAACGGTAATTGATTTTGGCCAAAATCTTACAGGTTACATAGAATTATCACTACCAGAAAACACAAAAGCCAAAAACAAAGTAACAATTTCTTTTGCCGAAACCTTAGACAAGCACGGCAATTTTTACAAAGAAAACTATCGTGCAGCAAAATCTATGTTAAATTATGTTTGCCGGGATGGTTCTCAAATCTATAAGCCGAAACATACATTCTTTGGGTTCCGCTATATCCGCTTAGATGAATTTCCGCTAGAGGCCTGTGCTTCTTACTTTACTGCCATTGCCGTGTATTCGGATATCAAGCGTACAGGATATTTTGAATGCTCGCATCCGCTGATAAATCAATTATATGAAAATGTAATTTGGGGACAAAAAGGAAATTTTTTAGATGTGCCGACAGACTGCCCGCAACGCGATGAGCGTTTAGGCTGGACTGGCGATGCACAAGCCTTTGTTAAAGCAGCTGCCTACAATTTTGATGTAGAGCAATTTTTCACAAAATGGCTTGCTGATTTAGCCTTAGACCAAACAAAAGAAGGAAAAGTGCATCATGTAATACCAGATGTACTGGATGATGCCGGGGGAAGTGCCGCATGGGGTGATGCCGCCACCATATGCCCTTGGGAAATTTACCTAGCCTATGGGGATTCGACTATATTAGAGCGACAATTTGAAAGTATGTGCAAATGGATAAGCTTTATATCAACTACCACAAAAGATGAGTATCTATGGACAGGTGGTACTCATTTCGGAGACTGGCTGGCATTAGATGCCTATGATTTTGAAAATGGAGGGACAGAGGGTAGAACGCGCAAAGACTTTTTAGCCTCAGCCTTTTATGCACATTCTACAAGTTTGGTGATTGAAGCCGGTAAAGTCTTAGGCAAAGACGTATCTGAGTATGAAGCACTTTATAAATCTATAGTTCAAAAGTTTAAGGCCACATTTAACACTTACACCACACAAACCGAGCATGTATTGGCACTTCATTTTAATCTCATAGGAGGCAAAGATGCAGAAGTAGCTGAATCTTTAGCCGATTTGATAGTCGCAGATGGTACTTGTTTGCAAACAGGCTTTGTAGGCACACCATATTTGATGCACGTACTTAGCGATTACGGTTATTTAGATCTTGCTTACTCACTACTTTTACGTACAGAATACCCATCCTGGCTATACCCTGTAACCAAGGGCGCAACCACCATATGGGAGCGTTGGGATAGTATTAAACCGAACGGAGACTTTCAAACTGTAGGAATGAACTCCTTCAACCACTATGCATACGGTGCAGTAGCCGATTGGCTTTATAGCGTTGTTGCAGGCATTAATCCCATTGGGCCAGGATATAGAAAAATACGTATTGCACCGTCGCCAAATACCCGTTTAGAATGGGCATCAGCTAAGTTAGAAACTCGCCAAGGTTTAGTTTGTTCTAAATGGCAAGTCTTAGAAGGCCGTATTCGCTATGATATAGAGGTGCCAATTCAAGCCGAGATTGTTATAGATGGTGAAACTTACTATGTAGAAAAAGGGACTCATGTCTTTTATGGAGAGCTTCCAAACAGCTAAATAACTGTCTTTAAACGCTTTTTACCAAAAGATCAACGGGAGGGCTGGTCGTTTCAAATCCGAACTACTTCGTGTTTCGGATTTGAAACTGCTCACCTATGCATCCTGAGTTTTAATACTCTCCCTTTACCTTTGCAGTGTGGACAGTCGTCCTCTAACAACCTATGCAATGGCTCTCTTTGTTTACGTCGCGTAAGCTGCACCAATCCCAACGGAGTCATCCCAACAATATCCGCCGGAATACGCATGGCTTTAAGTTCTCGTGTAAACACATTTAATAGCTGAATTCTATCCTCTTCTTTTTGCATATCAATAAAATCCACAATGATCATGCCAGAAAGGTTACGAAGGCTAATTTGCTTAGCAATCACCACCGCTGCTTCTAAATTGGTTTTTAAAACAGTCTCACGATAATTTTTTTTGCCTTCAAATTTGCCCGTATTAACATCTATTACGATACAGGCTTCGGTTGGATCTATCGTTACAAATCCCCCACAGGGTAGCCAAACATTTCTGTGTAAGGCCTTGGCGATTTGCCTTTCGATGTCGAAGGCATCAAATACTTTTTCATCACCATCCCAATTAGCACTGGTAATAATCTCGTCAACATCTGGTAAATCGTTAAGAATGTTATCTTGATATAGAGTTTTAAAAGCAGGTGCATGTCCTGCTGCTTTTCGTATCTTTTCGCACATTTTAATAAGTTGAAAAAGTTCTGCTTCCAAATCTTCTGACGAAATATTTATTGCTGGAGTACGTAGTATACAGCTATAGCCGCTAGGCAATACACTTGCTGTTAGTTGATTAAGTCGCTTACGTTCTGTCTTATCTACAATTTTTTTTGATACACCAATCTCGCCAAAACCGGGATGCACAATGGCATAGCGGCCTTTAAATTGCAGAATATGGCTTAAATTTGCGCCTTTATCTGCCGTGGCATCTTTGCGTACTTGCACTGGGATGTATTGGCCTGCTTTAAGCTTAATATTTTCAGGCAGGTTCATAAAGGCATTCTTTTCCTGCCCAATATCTATAAACACAAAACGACTTGGCAGTATATTTTTAACTACACCATTGATGATATGCCCAACAATAGAGCCACCATCTTTGTAGTCAATAAAAATCTCTTCAAGCTTTCCATCTACCAGATATGCCGTCCTGACAGCCGGGCCTCGTTCATCAATTATTAAGCGTTTCATAAGATTTCGTGCAAGGGACGTCCATTATTTGCATACATTTCTGTCCGCACTATGCTGACACTTTCATTTGGAAAAAATTCATTTATGACCACTTGCGGGCTTAGATTTCTAGAACTTCCTGCAGATAGCTTCATTGTTAACGTACCCACAGGATCATAGGCTATATCCAAGATGTCGGGTTTAATATCTACTTCTTTTTCACCGCTTTTTGTTTTTTTCAGCACAATTATTTCTTCACGGTAGATGATTTGGTCATAGGCGTGTTTGGCTAAATCACTTGTTAAACGATAATCCACAGCTGTTACCTCTGCTGCGGGACGCGGAGCTTTTTCTGGCACATCATAAACATTTAAAATTCGCAAACCATCAGGCAAATGTTTATCTATAAGCATTACATCAGCCGGTTCCTCTAAAATGAGCTCTACATACTCACAAAGACTTTCCATCCCCACAGGCAGTGGCAACGCAAAAGAAATCCGTTGATGAGGATTAAATCCCTGAGAATAAGCAATAGGCAATTTTGCACGGCGTATAGCCCCGTGAAAAATTGTTTGCAAATCTAAATGGCCAATGTATTTCATTTTTTCTAGTTTAGCAAAGCGTAACCAGCGGCGCACATATGTTTTGTTCATAGTTTAACACCCATATCTATAAAATCCCATGGTAAAAGTTCATCATTCGGACGCTGACGGTGTGCATAAAAATCAAACGACACACCCGTATCAGCAAAAGCTTGCTCCCAAGCTTCAAAATTAAAAAGCTCAGACCAGCTATCGAAGATCGCCCCGTTTCGGTAAGCGGCTTCGATTGCCTCCCCTACCCTACGGTCACCACGGGCAAGTACACCTTCAACTATAGCGGTTTTTGCATCGTGATAGCGATACGAAATTTGCTTTTTCTTAATTTTTGATTTAATCAGACGCTGTTTTTCCATAAAAACATCGGCTTTATCTTGACTCTCTCGTTGGAACGGCGTAAACGGTTTAGGTACAAAGCAGGAACAGCTTATATTTACAGAAACAGGCCGTATGCGCCTATCTTTCGCAAGCTGATAATATTCCTCAACCACCGCATGTGCCAATTCGACTATTGCTTCTGTATCTTCAAGTGTTTCTGTAGGTAATCCTGTCATAAAGTATAATTTTACACGGTCAAATCCAGCTTCAAAAGCAGTACGGCATCCATTGGCTATGTCTTCGTCTGTTATATCTTTGCGTATGACATCCCGCAAGCGTTGCGTTCCCGCCTCTGGAGCAAAAGTTAAGGAGGATTTACGCACCGCCTGAGTTTTTTGCATAGCCGCAACAGAAACTGCATCTACCCTTAAAGATGGCAAAGATATGTTGACCTGCCGCTCCTTTGTAATTTTTAACAAGCCGTCAAGCAATTCATCAAAATAAGGATAATCACTGGTGCTTAAGGAAACAAGTGAAATTTCTTCGTGTCCGGTACTATCCAACAGGGCTTCTGCCTGGGCAAGCAAGGTTTCAGGCTTACGATATCTTATTGGCTGATGAATACTGCCGGCTTGGCAAAATTTACAGCCACGTTTGCACCCTCTAAACAACTCTAAAGTTGCACGGTGATGAGTACACTCTATCAGCGGCACCCACAGCCTGTCTGGAAAAAATGTTTCATCTAAAGATGAGATATGCGCTCGCTTCACACTTTTTGGTGCAGAAGTATTTATTACTTCAAATTTTTTTAGCGTTCCATCCTCATTATAAGCGGATTCGTAAAATGCAGGTACATATATCCCAGAAAGACTAGCAATTTTAGTTAAAAATTCTTGCTTACCGCTACACTCAGCATAGATATCCATAATTTCGTCTAAAGTCGCTTCGCCATCTCCTATATAAAAGAAATCAATAAATTCTGCCATAGGTTCTGGATTACAGGCACATGGGCCGCCAGCGCATATGATAGGCATGTCCTCATTGCGTTCTGCAGAGCGTAGTGGCAAGCCCGCCAAATCTAGCATAGCAAGTACATTAGTGAAGCTCATCTCATGCTGCAAAGTAAAGCCTACAAATGAAAAATTCCGCAAAGGATCACCGGTTTCTAATGCGTATAATGGCAAGTTGTTTTCTTTCATAAGTTCCGCCATGTCTGTCCATGGCATAAAGGCACGCTCACAGTAGACATCCTCACGGCGATTTAGGAAAAAATATAGTATTTGCAACCCTAAATGGCTCATGCCTACCTCATAAACATCGGGAAAGCAAAAGGCGAAGCGAGTTTTATTCTTAGGGTCTTTTTTAACCATGTGAATTTCGTTGCCGATGTATCGGCCAGGTTTAGTTACTTGCAGCAGTAAATCAGTCATGAAAATCTCCTTTGCTGTATTCGTATGAATTATCATAGTATATTTTTCTTGTAAATGCAAAGGGTTTTATAATGCGGCACAGAAATCAATTTTCAAAAATCAGCCGTTTTAAATCATTTGTGTTTCTTACTTGTGTTATAATTTTGTTAAAATAGCACACTTCGTAGCTATGCCATTTGGTGAAACCTTCTCACTTATATATACATGTACGGTTTATGTCAACAATTTTACTAGCTTGTGGTATAATGCAAAATCTTCAAAACTAGATATGATAGGAGTGCCAATGGATGTCAGTAAATCAAAGAATAAAAGAAGTACGCACTAATCTCAATCTTTCACAAGCAAAATTTGCTAAGCGTATGGCCATATCTTCAAGCTATCTTGCAGAAATTGAGTTAAATAAAAAAACAGCCTCTGAACGAGTAATCAGATTGCTGGTTACTGAATTTAATGTAGATGATCATTGGATTCGTACAGGTGAAGGTGCTATGTTTAAAGCAGACATGGATGTACAGCTTGTAAAAATTATCAGTTTGTTTAAATCAATGGATAAACATTTTAAAAAGTGTGCTTTAAAGTAGATAGAGGATTTGGCTAGTTTATATGCTCAATATAAAAGTTTGTAGATTTTGGCAGTCAATCTACAGGTGATGATTTTTACAAAAGCAATTTGTCCAGGGTTGAAGCTTAGCCTCCGTTGATGATTTGAACATAAGCGTTTTTTTCCCGTATTTATCACCTCCAGCACGGTTTAGCCTCTACGGCAGCTAATAGAGAAACTATTCCTATACAATTTTCCTTGCAAATTTTCCGCGGAATGGGTATCATAAATCATGACATCTTACACGAAAGGTTTTGCTATGAATACCATAAAATTAATATACAACCCTAACTCTGGGGATAAACAATTTAAACATTCGCTAGATGCTTGTGTTGAAATTTTTCAAGATGCTGGCTACGAAACTCACTTAACACGAGCTACATCTCCCATAATTTTGGATAATACCGTGGCCACTATGGATGAAGATGTTGTTATAGCTGCCGGTGGTGACGGTACAATAAACATGGTGGTAAACGCTTTAAAGCACCACAATAAAGATATACCCCTGGGGATAATCCCGGCCGGTACAGCCAACGATTTTGCCAACTACCTAAAAATGCCGAAAGATCCTGCTGAGGCCGCCGAAGCTATTGTTGAAGGACGAATAATGAAGTCTGACCTTGGCTTGGTAAACGGCCAATATTTTATAAATGTATGCGGCGCAGGGCTTTTGGCAAATGTATCTCAGCAAGTGGATACACAATTCAAAGACAGCTTAGGGAAACTTGCCTACTACCTAAAAGGCATAGGGCAATTGCCAAACTTTATGCCGGTTCCACTCCGAATTATGGCCGGTACTCAATCCTTTGTTGACGAGTTTTTTTTATTTTTAGTCCTTAACGGAGGCGGTGCCGGTGGTTTTGATCGTTTATCCACTACTGCCAAAATAGACGATGGATTGCTAGATTTTATAGGCTTTAAAGCCATGAGTATGATAGATGTTGCAGCGCTTTTTCTTAAAGTAATCGCCGGAGATTATTTAGATGACAGGCGTGTAGTATTTATGCGAGAAAAAGAACTAATTATTGAACACGTAAATCACGAGCAAATTTATACAGATACTGACGGGGAACGCGGACCAAATATGCCTCTAAATATAAGTTGCAAAAAAGAAAGTCTACAACTTTTCGTTCCCAAGACTTATCGATAAAGGAGAAAATTATGGAATATAAACATAGCATATCACAGTTATTAAGTCCTCATTTGGAGGACACACCTATACACGAAATAATCGAAGCTATTGAACAGCCTCCTAACGCACAAATGGGGCATTTCGCCTTTCCTTGCTTTAAACTGGCAAAAACTCTGCGCAAAGCCCCACCTGTAATTGCAGCAGAAATCACAGCCAAACTGACCGAAATGCCCAACTGGTTAGAAAAAGTTGAATCTGCCGGGGCATATATCAATTTTTATTTAGATAAACCAAGTTTCTCTGATCAAGTGCTAAAAACTGTGCTTGAAAAAGGCGCAAATTACGGTAAAAGTGATATAGGAACAGGAAAAGTTGTGCTTGTTGAATATTCGTCACCAAACATTGCTAAAATATTTCATGTTGGCCATTTGGGTACCACAGTAATTGGCCGCGCCATACATCTTATTCATGATTATTTGGGATACAAAACCGTCGCCATAAACTATATTGGCGACTGGGGAACAGCCTTTGGCAAATTACTTACCGCCTATTTAAAATGGGGAGACAAGCAAACAATTGAAGAAACAGGTCTTGAAGGCCTCACTGAACTTTATGTACGTTTCCATGATGAAGCCGACAACAACCCCTCTCTAATGGAAGAAGCCCGTAATTACGTAGTCAAAATGGAAAATGGAGATGAAGAAAGCTTAGAAGTTTGGCAGTGGATTTGTGATATCAGTATGCGGGATTATCATAAAACATACGATCGCCTTGGTATCAGCTTCGATTCCTACCGCGGTGAAAGTTATTATCGCGACAAAATGACCCCTGTTGTAGAAGAACTTCGTCAGAAAAATCTTTTAAAAGAAAGCGAAGGCGCACAAGTTGTAGACTTAGAAGAACATAAATTGCCACCAAGCTTAATTCTGCGCAGTGACGGCGGTACATTATATGCTACCCGAGATCTTGCCACAGCTATAGATCGATTCAACACCTACAAATTTGACAAAAGTCTTTATGTAGTAGGTAACGAACAGAAACTACATTTTACCCAGTTCATCAAAGTTTTAGAGCTTATGGGTTATGAGT
>Ga0123355_10003697_pt1 | contig 22061 bp, 15 predicted proteins | sample TergutEmb28metaG_3_FD_89872 | JGI IMG/M metagenome (GOLD analysis project Ga0123355, IMG submission 89872) | Embiratermes neotenicus P1 segment gut microbial communities from Petit-Saut dam, French Guiana - Emb289 P1 | ecosystem: Host-associated > Arthropoda: Insects > Digestive system > Gut ... | reverse complement strand
TAATGAGCCTTATTTAGAAATTACTGAGCAACTTGCAGAGCAAGGCATTACTCTTTCTGTTTTAGGTATCATTGGTCCTGATTTGCCGGAAACTTCAACTATAATTATGGATTTAGCGTATGCAGGCAGAGGTAATTATTTTGTAGTAAGAGATGTCTCAAATCTTCCCAGATATATGCGTGAGGATCTTGAGTCTGAGATTATCAGAACATTTCATCAGCGCACCTTTACGCCCAGAATAAGAGATAATACAAGGGCGACAAGAGGGCTTGAGAACTTAGAGTTTCCAAAACTGCACGGATTTTTTGGGGTACGACCTAGGGAGAACATTGAGATTCCTCTTATGGGAGAGTTTACGCCTTTGTATGCGCAGTGGAATTTTGGAAACGGAAAGGTAGGCAGTTTTATGAGCACGCTAAATGGCGATGATTGGTCTAATGATTTTATAAACGACCCTGTCGGTATCAGGTTTATAAAAAATATAGCAATGGCATTGTTTCCTACACGATCTATAAGGACGCATGATATAGATGCAAGGATTTTACCCGGCAATCTAACCAGAGGACTATTGATGAGAGCAAGCCTTGAGGCTGGTGAATATATTCAAATAACGGTCAACGGACCCGAATCAACTCAAGTTATCAGAGCATATCAATCCGGTGACAGGGTATACAGAGCAGTGTTTGACACACATGACCCGGGATTGTATGAGATAATAATCCAAAGAAGAAACTCACAAGGAGAAGTAATTTCACAACGCAGGATGTTTACTACTTTTTCTTATTCGGCAGAATATAATAGCTTTCCCGACAATGAAGCGGCATATCATCTTTTAGCTGATTTAGCTCAAAGAGGCAGAGGCAATTTCATTACTGAATTTGAAGAGTATGGATCTATTGTTTCTCTTGTTTCGCAGGCGGGACTTATATATGAGGGCGCAATAGTTAGTCTAAGCGAGAGGTTTGACCCGCGAATAATTTTTATTTCAATAGCTATCGTACTTTTCTTGCTTGATATAGCGGTCAGAAAATTCAAATTCAAATGGCCATGGGAGATAGCACGCGATCGCAAAATGAGAAAACAGCTTAATGCCGTTAAAAATTAACTAAGGTACACACCTTTTTTGATTATAAATAGATTAAATTTTTCGGTTGTTTATAAAAATATCCATTATAAGCAGGAAGCCGAGATAAAAAAGCTATTGAGAAAATAGCTTTGGGTGTGTCTTGTTTTTCTGATAAGGAGATAATGCAATGAAAACTTTTTCAAAATTAAAAAAGCTGTTTCTTGCTGTCATCTTTATATCTATTGTTGTTTTTACGCCGCTTAGTCTGATAGCGTGTTTTGAGACAGTGTGTAAGCATGAATTTAGTAAATGGGTCATAACAACTATGCCTACTTGCACTGCATACGGTATAGAAACAAAAATGTGTATAAATATAGGCTGCAACCATAAAATTACCCGCCCGCGTTCTGCAATACCCGACAATGTTATGCTAAAAACCGGGTTTTCACATAATTTAGCAATAAACGGGCAGGGCAATCTATATGCGTGGGGGAATAATAGTCTTGGTCAGCTTGGCACAGGCTCACAAACGGCAAGATACTCTAGTCCTATCAGAATAAACAGGCTTGGCAGGATGAATAATGCAAGGATTGTGTATGCAGCTGCAGACAGTAGTGTTAACAGAAGTTTTGCTATAGATGAATTCGGCAATTTATGGTCGTGGGGAGAAAACGATGTCGGCGAATTGGGGACGGGTGATTTTGCTGCGGCAACTCAGCTGAGGATAGTAAACATTGACGGCAGGATGAACAACGCTAGAGTTAGATCAGTATTTGCAGGGAGTGAAAAAGCTTTTGCTATAGATGAAAACGGCCATTTATGGGCATGGGGAAATAATGCGCTAAACATCATGAACGGCAATAGGTATCTTGGTCGTTTAGGAGTTGATGAAATTGTTGTCACTAATGAACCGGTTAGAGTAAGCGTCGGTGAAGCTGATAACAAAATAAGGACAGTGTTTATAGGAGTTATGCGTACTTTTGTCATTGATGAAAGCGGCAGTGTGTGGGTATGGGGTTCAGATATTTATCTATGTGATTCTCACCCTTTATGGGGGCAGTTTATCGGCAGACCTGTTTTGTTGAACGATGACGGCAGGCTAAACGGAAACAGGGTTGTATCTATTATATCGGTTAGTTTGGATATTGCACTAGATGAGTACGGAAATGTATGGCTGTGGGGGTTTGGACCTGAACCAAATGCTACAGGCTGGCTGATTCCTGTTGTAACTATAGTCTATCCGGTGTTTTTTATGCAGTTATTTGAGCCTTTATGTGAATTTGATGAGTGGACAATTATTATTTATCCGACCTATGAAGAATACGGAGAGGAAGCACGGATATGCAAACTATGCGGAAATACCCAAACCCGTCGTATTTCACTGTAGTAATATCTTGGAATTAGGTGAGGCTTGTTGTTTTACTTCTTGCAATGATGATGCGGGTTTCAGTTATTCAAACAATAAAATTTTGTGTTAAAAACAAAAAAGGAATTTATAGACATGAAAAAGTACAGATTGTTTTTTATTTTAATCATCGTATGCTGTGCGGCGGCGTTGACAGCGTGTATACGCACCGAGATGCTGGCTACGCCAACGAGTGTAGTTGCCGACAGAGAGACCAGAATGCTGACATGGGACGAGGTTCCGTATGCTACAGGCGGATACAGAATAGATATAAACGGCAGAATATATACTGCGGAGTTTAATGAGTTTTCATTGTCTTCACTAAGAGCAGCAGGCACTTATGTCATTATGGTGCAGGCTGTGACTGCTGATAGAAACTATTTTAGGGATTCGGAATGGTCTAATCCGGTATTATATGAAGTAGAAGATCCGGGGCGGGGCTCGGGCTTGGTTTTTAATGCGATAAATTTCGGGATGGAGTATGAGGTATCAGGCATGGGAAGTGCGGGTGCTAATGTTGAAGTTCCTGAATTTTTTGGCGATAGACCGGTAACCAGAATAGGTGCTGCGGCTTTTTCTGGGGTTTCAAGAATGACAAGCATAATTATTCCGGACAGCATAACCAGCATAGGACGCCGCGCTTTTCATAATAATATCAATTTAGAGAGTATAACGCTTGGAAATGGTTTGCTGAGTATTGGCGAGGGTGCGTTTCAAGGTTGCCGCAATCTTAGGACAATAGTGCTTCCTGAAGGTTTGCAAAGTATTGGTGTGAGTGCGTTTGCTTCAGCTCACAGTCTAGAACATATATCAATCCCTGACAGCGTAACATATATCGGAGAGCGTGCGTTTGCTAATTGCAGCAATTTAACAAGTGTTATAATAGGCAACGGATTAACTAGAATAGATAATGCAGTTTTCTTAAATTGTCCAAGTCTTATAAGCATAACAATCGGTAACAGCGTTGCAAGCATCGGAGAAGGAGCATTTTTTGGCGCTATAAGTTTGGTGAATATAACAATACCAAGAAATGTGACAACTATAGAGGATGATGCTTTTTATAATTCGGGATTTTGGAATAATGCTACCGGTATAGTTTTTGTTGATGACTGGGTCGTGGGGTCTAGGTATAGAAATATAGAACGAATAGATTTACGACCAGGTACTGTCGGTATAGCTGATTTTGCCTTTTGGGGTTTGACTTATTTAGAAAGTATATCAATCCCTGAAAGTGTGGCGAACATCGGTATTTTGGCATTTATGCATACACAAATATGGGTGGCGATGGCGCCAAACTCTCTTGTTTTTGCAGATAATTGGTTGGTGGGCAACAGAAACAATCAAATAACAACCGCAAGCGTGACTCGTACCGGTATTGTTCCTGTAGGTATAAGCGACGGAGTGTTTAGTAATCATCCTAGGTTAGAAACAGTGTATATTCCTTCTACTATAAGGCACATAGGCCGCGCTGCGTTTTTTAATAATAGCAGTTTAAGAAGTATTGTCATTCCTGATGGAGTAAAAAACATTGCGGATTATACATTTTATCGGTGTGTTGCTTTAATCAGTGTAGAAATACCTGATAGTATAACACACATAGGAAGAGCTGCATTTTTTGGTTGCTCAAGTCTTTCTGAGATAACAATTCCTTCAGGTGTAACAAAGATAAAAGACTATACATTTTATGGTTGCAGCAGCCTAACAAGCATAGTTATTCCTGCCAGTGTAATAAGTATCGGAGACAGCGCCTTTAGAAATTGCACATTTAGATTTTTTGGTCTTTATATCAGAGGTCTTAGTGCGGTTATTTTTGAGGAAGGTAGTCAGCTAAAAACAATCGGGAATAACGCATTTAGAGAGAATGGATTGCTTAGTGAAATTATTCTTCCGGACAGTTTAAAAACCATTGGGAATCATGCCTTTAGGGGAGCGAGTTTTTTAGAAAGTGTGCTTATCGGAAACAATGTTACAACTATAGGTGATTATGCTTTTTATGATAATTTTTCTTTGAGGGATATAGTGCTAGGCGAAAGTGTAAAAAGTATAGGTGAATATGCATTCTTTAATAGTGTAAGGTTAACAAATATAATTATTCCTAGCAGTGTTGAAAGAATAGGAAATTATGCTTTTTTTGCCAGCTCGCTTTTAAGCATTGTTATTCCTAAGAGTGTTGTACATATAGGCAGTCATGTTTTCTCTTTATGTAATTATTTAACAATTTTTTCAGAAGCAACCGAGTGTCAGCACAATTGGAGCGTGCATTGGAACTCTAGTTCTCGTCCTGTTTTTTGGGGGAGTACTATATCGGCAGATAACAGCTATGTAGTGTCTTTTGTTAAAGACAGAACCAGTATTTTTATGCCGGATTCAGGTGAATTAGCTAGGTTAGGATTGTTTCGTGAGAGAGATGGATATGTGTTTGGCGGGTGGGCTTTGACAGACGGCGGTGAAGTTGAGTATACTATGGAAGACATAGAGGATGTCTCTTATGGTATAGAACTTTGGGCGGTTTGGATAAAATTGCAGATTCATACATATACATTCATTTTGAAAACTGGAGAAGAAGAGCCCATTGTCTATGAAATTACTGCGTATATAGTATTTTTTGCTCCCAGACTTAGTCCTCCTTCGGGATTTATTATTGAAGGTTGGTTTATTAGCGAAGCGTTTTTAGGGACACCTGTTCGTTTTCCTTATTATTCTATTGACGGTACAGAAGTTATTTTGTTTGCAAAAACAACTTTAATTAACGATGGATTATAGTCAAGAAAATGGAATATATAGCAAACAAAATTAGAAAGTGATGTTTTTTATACCATATATGCTGCCTATGTTATACGAAGGAAGCGGCGTTCTATAGATATTTAGGTTGCTATTTTGTATTTAGAGAATTTATTTGAACAAGACCATAGTCAAACACTTATAGATATTTGTCGACAAGGTTTACTCTATGATGATAGAAACGCAAAAATCCGCTATTTTGTAGCGGATTTTTGTAAAGGTTCGTTTTTAAGACCGCTTGTGTTTATGCTCCAAAAAGTCTACATAAAGTCATTAATTTTTTCAAAGGATAGACTACCAACAGGAAAAACAAAAAACGACTAAGCCATCTTTTTATCCGTAAAATAATTTTGCATAACAATAAATGTCAAGTATATTTCAACTACACCGACAGTGCCGAAGCCTTATTATCCCTTGATGAAAGTCTAGAAATAGAAAGAACCGTCCACTCAGACGGCTCTGCTCCTGACTTAACATAAACCCCAATCTAATAACAAACGGACTTAAACACATTGGAGTGTTCAAGTCCATAATTGTTGGTGCGGATGACTGGACTTGAACCAGCACATCTAGGATACCAGACTCTAAGTCTGGCGCGTCTGCCATTCCGCCACATCCGCATCACACTAAACTAATGGTAACACAAACAACACATTAAAGCAAGCATATTTTATTGATTAATAAAAGTTTTTTCAAAAAAATTAAATAAACAATTTGAAGTGCATTCATTTTTTTGCTTTTTCTTCTAATTGAAGTAAAAAGGTTACTTAATAATTCAAAGGTGTCTGTGTTTTAACACTGAGCATTATTTTTTGCATGAAGTGTATTTAAGGCAAATAAATTAAACTCGCCTAATTTGCATAAATCTATACCAAATAAATAATGATAATATGAAGCGGGCGCTTGATTAACAGTACGCAAACTTGAGGTTTATTCATAGTTATTTTCATCGGCTTCCAGTTTTGTGTTGCGTTTATTGATATATAAAAGCATTATTATTATTAATGCTACTCCTGCAGCTGACCCCGCACTTATTCCGATAATCATACCTATATTACTGCTGTTATCAATTAGTTCTCGTTCTAACTCAGTGATTCTTGATTGCAGATTAATCAATAAAGTTCGCTCTTCTGAAAGTAGAGTCCTAACCGGCATATTCAGACTATTTAGCGCAGTTAAAGCTTCGGTCACCTCAACTGTGTCTGCTAATTCAACAGTATAAGTTGTTCTTGTCAGTACATCTCGATGGATAGATCTAAAACTGTTTGCTATTGCTCTGTTTGCGGCAACTGTGCCTTGTCGTTCTAATTCTGCTATTTGTATCAGTAATTCATCTATTAGATTTTGTTCGGGTCTTAAAATATCTCTTATAGCAGGTTCTAATGAAAATAGTGCCGTTCTTGTATTAATAATAGCTGGGCGATCTGCAATATCGACAGTAAGCTCTGTTAAAGCAAAAACAGGGAAATGGGAGCGGTTAATCCTAAAGAGGTGAGCGCTGTTTAGCAATTCAACTCTATCTGCGAGTAAATTTAGATGGTTTATATAATATTCAAGTAAATCATAAAGTCTTTCTCCAAAAAAATTTATGCCGTCATCAAAATGAAAGCCGTCAATAAATGTAAACGCCATATTTAATAATGCTCTGTCTGCCAAAGTAAATGTTTGAACTGTTCTACTTAGTATTATTCTATGGGCAAATCGGAATCTTTCTAGGATAGAATTTTCAGCCATTCTTATTCTCAGATTTTCTAACAGAATTCGCTCATTTGTAAGAATATCTCTGGTTCTTATGGCAGCTCCTCGAAAGCTGTTAAAATCTAAAATAGCTTGACTTACTGCAGGTCGGTTTGCAAGTGAAACATTGTCTATGGTCAATGAAAGGGTGTCAGCATGTACTGCTTTAAAGTCAGCAGCGACAATGAGATTATGGCAAGATAGCGGCAGACCAAAAATATCATTAATATCAAAATCTTCTACTATAATATAAGTCCCTGGGTGAGAAATATAAAACCTAAAAGCATTAATTTCATCGTCATAAATAACCGGGATTTTTGCGGTTGGGTCACCAAATACATTGATGGCAAATGCATTTTGTGTTTCTATGTCATTAAAAATAATGACTTCAATCGGATCGTGCAATTTATCTACGGCATAATATCTTCCATGCCCGAGAGGGTCAATTGCATTGAATCTTGTTTCAATTTCTAAGATTTCAGACACCGCTAAACTAAGATTATTTGCCGTGATAGCCTCATAAATTCTTAAGAATTTTGCATTAGTATTAAAATCATTTAATCTTTGCACATATACTTGATAATTAAAATCTCTCATATTAGTAAGATGGTGCTTGCTTGCCCATTCAACTGTATTTTTTAAACCGATAACAAGATTAAAATTTTCAGCTTGCACATAGGCTTTTTTTATTGTATCTTCGCCAATTGTATGCAAATAAAAACTGTCGCATAAAATTCTTGATTTTATGTTGTTTTGCGCATAAAGATTAGGTTTCCAAATAGGACCTAAGCGGACTTGTGTAAACCAACAGGTTGCACCAAGCATCAAAAATTCAAATGTTTCACTCATGATGTTATGATATAAGGCTGAGCCGTTTTCTTCATCAACCTCAATTTCTCTAAGGTAATTGAAATATCCAAGTTGATAAGCAACAATAATTGACTGACGGTCCGGACTTCCGAGTTGCATAAAGGGTCTATGTGTATTAGCACACCAATGCGGGCAGGCAGATGCATTTTTTATGGGTGATGAAACTATAAAAACTACTGCCGTTAATGTAAAGACGACCATAGATAAAAGTATAAATATTTTTTTAGTTTTCATAATAAAATTAACCTCCTGGTTCGGTGATTATGTCAGACGAATTTTTTTCAACAGATGAGTCATTATTAAGGTTTTCTAAATTATCTTCATCTTTTTTAAGAAGAAATGCTTGTTTCTTTTTTCGTGCTTTTGAATCAAGCAATAAAAATGCAAATATAGTGAGCGGGATAGTAAACAATAATCCTAAACTTCCCGCTACAGCCCGTAAAATCTCAGTTGCCATAAACTCTCTGTTTATAAACGCACTAAGACCGCCGCCTCTTCCTAAAAATACCATTATTGTCACAATAGCGCCGCCTGTATATGCCAGCACTAAAGTGTTTACCATAGAGCCCATTATGTCTCGTCCCACATTAAAACTTGACTTCAACAATTCTTTTCTCTCTATATCAGGGTTTGTCACAGTAAGCTCGGTCATGGACGATGACACTGAAATTGCCACATCCTGACACGCCCCTAATGCTCCGATAATAATACCTGCAAACAACAAACCTCTAAGACTTATTCTGTTTCCGTGCTCTAACAATACTATATAGTGAGCATCTGATTGAGATATGCCTGTTATTGTGGCAAAAATCCCAAAGAGATATGCAATTAAACCTGCAATGACCAGTCCGCCGGAAATGCCTATGAGTGCGGAGAGTGACTTTTTTCCTATGCCAAAGCAAATAGTGACGGTCATAGTTGTTGCAATAATGCAGGTGAGAATGGCTAAGATTATCGGATTCCACCCTAATAAAAGCAAGGGGACTAAGATGAAAAATATAAGAGCAAATGTTAGTGTCAATGCCAAAAGTGCGCGCACTCCCTTAAATCGTCCTAAAAAAATAACACATACTACAAAAAACAAAAACAAGAATAAAAGGGGCAAAGTTCTATCTCGATGCCTAAATTCAAAAACCATTTCGCCTTGCGGATTTAAATAAGGATTTAGATTTACAACTATTCTGTTGCCTTCTCTTAAAGGAATTGCATCTCCTGCGAGGGTGATTCTTAAAGAGGTTTCAGTATCTCTTAGGTCTCGGTTAAGTATCCTAATATACACGGTTTGAATAATTTCATAAGTATTCGGGACAATTTCCTCAGTGATTGATACAATCCTTGCTCGATAAAGGTTTTCTCTTAAACTTGCCGGAAATGCCGGGTCGTCATCAACAGTCGCAGAGGTTGTAAAAGCGATAATAATTGCACCGATAAAAATTGCTAAAACAAAAAAGACTGTAAGCAAAACGGGTATATTATTTTTTGTCTTGCTAAAATAATTTTTGCCCTTATTCAGCAAGTCTTTTGCTGCAAATTTCATGTTTAGTCCTCCTTAAAATCCGAAAAAAGGGGAGTAACAAATCAGTCCTTTAATCAATTATCCTGTGAATGAAGCAGCTATTAAGACTTGATCTTGGTGGCGTTGAATGGGGGGAGCGCCCGGGACATGGCTATTCCAAAAGAAAATATCTACAACACCTTGCATCCCGTTGTCTGTTGCCGGATTGTTTAGATTTATCCCAGGGCCGGCATAACCTGTTCTATTGGGTGCATGCTGACCAAAAGGAGTATCTCCGGTAATACAACCCTTATGTTCCCACGGCGCGATTGAAGCTGCTAGTCGTACTCTTCTTCCGGTCACTTCATCAAGAATAATGGTTACGATTATAGCTCTTGCCGATAAAGCATTCCAGTTGCCGCCGTTAGACTCACGCAGTCTATCGGTATCTTCTCTTGTCAAGGTCTCAACATCGGCAAGTGTTGCAAATCCGCCCGTTACTCTTCTGACACGGTATGTTATGCCTGTTTCAATGTCTAGAATTTCTGCTTCTGTATTAGGAAGAAAGTATGTGCTTAGCACAAGACTATGAAGCTCTCTTCTAATAGGGACATTTTCAAATTCTAATCTTGTAATTCTATTGATTAGGCTGTCAAGCAACGCTTTTTCTTTTGCTAAAAGTTCTTGTGCTTCGTCAGGTTGGTTATTAAATATTGTTAAAACCATCTCAATGCGGGATCTGTCTGCTATTTCAACATATTCGATAGTTAATGCAAGCACATCCTTGTGTGTTTCTCTAAAGAGAGTTGCTGCGGTTTCAGGTGAGGCTCTTTCTAGGGCTATGAGTCTGACTAACAAGCTGTCAAGTAAAATTCTTTCATCTATCAGCATAGCTCTGACAGAAGCTTCTAAAGATTCTAATTCAATGAGGGCAGCATTAACAGCGGTTGAATCCGCTAAGATTAGTGTAGTAACGGTTCTTGATAAAATATGTGCATGGGTGGTGATAAAGACAGCCACTTCTAATTCGTTAATTCTTGCGGCTAAGTTGCCCAATAAAGTTCTTTCCTCAATAAGTAACACCCTGACATCCGCAATTAATTCACGATAATCTGAAAATGCGGCGTTTAGTGCCGTTCTGTCTTCTATAGTGACTGTTGCAACAGTTATTGATAAGATTGCCGCATGAGTATCTCGAAACTCGTCAGCTATATCTTGGTATGAACTATTGCAGGCGGTTATAGAAAAAGAAATAGCAATAACAGAAAAAGAAATCAAAATTAAAACGCTTAATTTAATAATGATTCTTTTAATAGTTGTGTTCTTTATTTTATATGATAACATATAGTATTTGCTCCTTATTAGTATTTGTTATTATTGTATGTAATTATATCATATGTTAAATAATTTGTCAAGCATTTTATTGTTCTAATTTCTATAATGGTATATATAAAAATGACCTTAATCAAACTTTTGAAAAGGTCATTTTTTTGCTGCTTAATAATATTTGATTTAACTTGATTTTAGTAAACAACTCATTGATGTCCGCCGATTTTGTTTATTTTCATGTTGAACACTGTGTATTTTGATAGGGGCGAATTTTTGTACGGACCATCGGTTGCTTTGCCGATAAAATCTTTGCCGAAAAGGTCAAACACAGTGGATGATAAAGCAATTTGAGGGAGTCTTCCTATTCGTTTGCCATTTTCCCACAAATACGCAATTTGAGCGGGTGTAGAATATTCGCCTTGCGCCGTATAATCTCCGCCTAAAGCCATCTCTACCAAAATCGCCCTCTGCCCTCCAATCAACTGCTTCAAGGTTTTTCCGCTTGACACTATGTCCATCCCTTCACCGCTTGTATCAGGAACAGAGTCATAAATAAAAAACGCAGATGCTGTCTCTGTTAAGCCAAAATCCTTTGCCGCCTTTCTTGACGCATAAGGCATCTTAATCACTCCGTTTTCAATCAAATTTACCCTGTTTCCGTCCAGCATCATTCCTTCACCGTCAAAAAAGCAGGTAAAATTATCATACGGGCTTCTATTAATACAGAGTGAAAACTTATCTGAAAACAATTTTTGATCCACTTTACCGCTAAACATTGATGCCTTAGCCCCAAACATTTTTCCGTGTAAATGCTCATAAAAGAAAGATACTAAATTGTCATCATAGAATATGACAGGCAGCTTTTCACTGTCTTTAATGTCTACCTTATTTTCAAATGCGTCTAAACTTTTTATACAAGCGGCATAGGCGTCTTCCAGTGTATACATCCTAGTTATATTTGAAACCATGCCGTCAAACATATTCAATGATTTTTTATATTTAATGCCTAGGTTGAGTTGCGCTGATTTATAATTATACAAAAGATCCGTTGCACAATCGTTTTTAAGTGATTCAGTGCCTTCTTCAATTGAAATACTTTCTGAAAATGAAAAATCGGGATAGTTTTTTGTTAATTTAGATAACAGCTCTTGAGTAATATCCGCAAGCTCTTTATCTGTTATATTAAATTCATTTGACAAGTCTATTTTTTTGACGGAATTTTTAGCAGGAATTAAAGGGTATGGAATGCTGAATTTGAGCATATCCTTAGCCTTGTTTGTTAGTGCATTTTCATCAACTTTTCCTATGCCGCCAGCTACGCCTATATGCTTGCCGTCATACAGCCTAATTCCTGTTTTGGTGTCATGCGACCTAAAAACGGCATCAATTTTATTGTTTAGTATTTTTAATTTTGTTGTGCTTGTTTGTTGCACTACTATTTCTTTATTCATGGTTTCTCCTTTATTTTGAAAACTTCCCCCTTTACTTTCCATTCCCATAATCTTTGCTACTGCACATTCATATTATTCACTCTGATGCTAGGACCGCCGTCTGCTACTATACATGGTGATTGCATCATTTTGCCGCATCCGCCAAATATAGATGAATCTATTTTTAAATCGTCCCCAATGCCGTCAATATCACCCAGTGTCTCAAAAACAGACCCTGTTATTACACTAATCCTCACAGGTTTAGTGATTTTGCCGTCCTCAATCATGTATGCTAAGCTAGGGGCAATCGTAAAAGTAGACAGCCCCGACCCATGCGCCACTGTTTTTACATAGATGCCTTTTTTTATGGGTGCAATCAGTTCATCAAATGACATATTTCCTTTATCAATATAGGTATTTGTCATGCGAACAATTGGTTCATATTCATATGTAATCGCCCGAGCGTTTCCCGTAGGAGGCTCATCAAAATCCGCCGCTGTTGAAGCACTGTGCAGACGACCTGCCAGTACTCCGTCTTTGACTAAATAATTAACTTGAGCTTTGTTGCCCTCGTCATCATAAGGGACATAGCCGGAATTTAAATCCATGCCTGAGTCAATAATATTAAGCCCTTTCATGCCTAATTTTTTGCCGATTGCCCACTCTTTTTTTGTTGCTTCATCGCCAACCATAGCATCGGCTTCTGACTTATGTCCGAATATTTCATGAGTAAAAATTCCTGTAACTAAAGGTGAAAATACCAAAGTATAATTGCCCGATTCAACAGGCTCAGAGTTTAATAGAAAGTCTTTATATGACTCAATCTCTTTTATAAGTTCATTTTCAAAGCCAAATAAATCTTCAAAAAACACTTTGGTGCGATTAAAATAACCCATAAATTGGCGGTTGCCCTGATTCATTTGCGGCACGATTGCAAAGCCGCATAGTTGAAAATCATGCTTTATGGCGGCGCCGAGACTGTTATAAAATTCATTAATTTTATAGCAATCGGCATAAGCCAAAGTGTATAGTTTTATGACAGGGTCAGTTGCATAGATATGTAATGAATCTAAAAGAGACAGCTTTTTATCTAGTGAGATATCAGTGATTTTTTTATTTTTATAGGCAAAAACAGAGTCAATAATCTTAGATTGCCGCTTGATTGCGGGGTGATTTTGAATCTCTTTACTAGGAGTTGCAAGGGCAGCTAAATTGTCTAATTCTTTTTGAATGGTATCCACATCACTAGTCGAGCAATAATACCATTTTTTGCCGTCAAATACACGGATAAAAGCGGCGGTGTATTCTCGTACTTTACATTCACTAAGTTCTTTTTTTGTATAGCGGATATGGGTTTTTGATACGGTTTCAATACGGACATCTGCATACAAATCCTTTGGATAGTTTAGTTTCATATATTTTTTCTCCTTAATATAGTCAATTTTTATTGGAGTGTATTATTTATTTAATACAGTTTTTTATTGCCAAATTCATCTTCTATGCCTATCAAATAGTCTACGGATAACTGGAAAAATTCTGACAATTTAATTAGTGATTCTAAATTTGGATTTCTATATTGATTGAGCCAATTATTTATGCTTGTTCTTGGGATATTTATTGCCTCTGAAAGTTTGGCAATATTTAAGTCATTCTCTTTTAATAAACTGCGAACATTTTGGGCAAATATTTGGTTAGAAATTTTTTTATCCATAAATTATTATGACTCAATATAGTCATAAAATACTTGACAGACTAACAATAGTCTATTATTATTTAGCGATTTATGCAAGGGCAATAAGAGATTAAGCTATAAAATTGACCAATGAACAACCTCAAGAAAGGGGCATATGTTTTTTGCTTGAATTAGATAATGACAGCGAATTTTGGGTGATCGATTAGTTGAAACCTATTTAGTATTGTTCATGTTTTCTTTTGCAACCGCAAGCATTAGTTTAATGCGGTTTTCTTGGTTTACTCTTGTGGCTGATGCATCATAGTCAATGGGTGTAATATTAGACAGGGGAGCAAGCTCTTTAATTCTTTTAATAACACTTTTGCCGACAATGTGATTTGGCAGACATCCAAACGGCTGGGCGCAGACGATGTTATTTACGCCAAATTCGATTAATTCCATCATCTCAGCGGGCAACAGCCATCCTTCTCCCATCTTAACTCCCAAGTCCACCACACCCTCTGTTAGTTTCCATAAATGCTCTATCCCTGTGCTTGGCACAAACCTTTTATCCCCATCAATTGCTTCCTTAATTAACAAATCCCATTTTTTCATATTCTTTAATACCTTATTAAAAAGCCATGCCGTCAATTTTCCTCGTCCATAAAATTTACTGTCAAAAACATTGTTTGCAATACAATACATAATAAATCCCATAAGTCCAGGAACAACCACTTCGCACCCCTCATTCCTCAAAAACTCTTCTAAATTGTTGTTGCCTAATGGGGCAAATTTAACATAAATTTCTCCTACAACCCCCACCTTAATGCGCTCAACATAATCACATTCAATTTTATCAAAATCTGCTTTGATGAGGTGTAGATTTTTTTTGGTAGTTTTATAGTTAGATTTGTCTAATTCATTTTTGAGTTTATCTTCCCATTTTTTAACAATCTTATCAGTATCGCCCTTACTCTTTTCATACGACAAATAGTGGTTGCGCATCAGCATCAGCATATCGCCGTATACGACTGCCGCCCGAGCCTTTTTCAGCTTTTTGAGATTGAATTTCAGTACATTTTGCTTTTCTAAACCGGAGAAATTGATGGATAAAACGGGGACTTGAGGGAAACCCGCTTCTATCAGTCCTGCTCTAAGCAAATGAATATAATTAGACGCACGGCATCCGCCGCCTGTTTGACTCATAGCAAGGGCGACCTTATCCACATCGTATTTGCCGCTAGCCAGTGCGTCAATCAACTGCCCCGTTGTAAGCAGGCAGGGGTAGCATATGTCATTATGCACATATTTTAGACCTTTCTCTATCAAGGACGGTTCAGTGCCTCTCAGCAGCTCAAATTTATAGCCGTCATCCTCAAAGATTTTGAGTATCAAGCCAAAATGCACCGGCAGCATATCAGGTGCCAAAATAGTGTGCGTTTTTTTCATCTCTTTAGTAAATATCGGAAATTTGTAGTTTATCATTATTTCTCCAATGCACGATGCATAATACACAATGCACAATTGTTGATGTGGTTAAGCAATTTTTCAAGCTAAATCAAATCTTTCTATCAATTTCATTGGGTAGGTATAAACTTCTAGTGCAGTAATTTTTGCAAGTTTGAAGATGTTATTTTCTAAAATAATGTCCATAGCTTTTTGTACTTGCTCTTTTTCAAAGACGCCAATACTAGAGTGGATGGGATATGGATGAATACATTTTTTTGTGTAATGCCAGCCAATCTCTCCGCTGCAACAGTCCAGCTTTTCATGAAAAGCATAATAATTGTCTATTAGTTTTTTTGATGGTGAAGGAGCAGCGAATAGTACAATTGTGTCGGGGTAGCTTTCACTTGGCGGGAGTATTCCTAATGATGAAATTGAGATCTCAAAGCAGCGGGTCTTTTGGGTGAATTGTTTTGTCCAATTCAAAAGAACCTCTATATCAATCCCGTCATAAGCCGCAAAAGTAATATGAGGCGACCATTGAGAAAATTTTTTTAGGATGCCCTTTTCGTGAAGAGTTTTTCTTAGCTGTTCAAGCCGATTAGTCATCTGCTCATCAAATCTAGCGATGACTACATATTTTTGATTATTCATAGTGTATGCCTTAAATATATTTTGATTGGATGAAAACGAAATTTTAATCTATAGCCGCCAATAAACTCTTAATCCTAATTTTCACCGCGCCTAGATTTGTTATCTCGTCTATTTTCAACTGGGTATATAATTTGCCTTTTCTACTCAAAATTTTTCGCACTTCATCGGTGGTTACGGCGTCTAGTCCGCAGCCGAAAGATACCATTTGTACTAGGTTCATGTCTTTGTTGTTAGCCACAAAATCGGCAGCGGAATAAAGTCTTGCGTGGTATGTCCATTGGTTTAGGGTGTTGGTATCCACCGGTTTTAGGGGCAAGCAATCCTCACTTATCACTGCTTTACCCATCTGCGCAATCAGTCTTGGGATACCCTTGTTTACCTCTGGGTCAAGGTGGTACGGTCGCCCTGCTAGAACGATTATTCCTTGTCCTGTGTTTCGTGCTTTTTTAATTATCGCCTCGCCAGCGGCTCTTAAATCGCTTAAATAGGCATTGTGCGTTGACATTCCTTTTTTTAAGGCGGTTTTTATCTCATTCAATGTGATATCTTTGTATTCTTTTGCTAGGGTATCAAATAGGGTTTTGGCGGCGGCTTTTAAGTTGTTTAGGTCTATGAACGGTTGAAAAAACTTAAGGTCGGGTTTAGAAATCCCGATGACTTGTGGGTAGTAGGCGACTACGGGGCAGTTGTAGTGATTGTTGGAAATTTTTTCGTCAAAGTTGTATGATAGACACGGATAGAAGATTGTCGTGACGCCTTGATTGATTAGCTCAGTGATGTGTCCGTGGACGAGTTTTGCGGGGTAGCATACTGTGTCTGATGGAATGTCGGATTGCCCTTTTCTAAAAGTTGTGTTGTCTGATAGTGGAGATACAATTACATCAAATTTTAGGTGTGTAAAAAATGCGTGCCAAAATGGAAGCATTTCATATAGGTTTAGTTGAAATGTGAGTCCGATTTTTTCACGCTCTATTTTGTTGTCGTTGAGGGGAGCTTTAGTCACAGTGCAATCCGATGCATATTTTAATAATCTTTTTAATTTCCAATCAAATATATTCAATTCATTTGCATTTTCACCATCATTTGTAGGTAGTGCGCACTTATTTCCGCTAATAAATTTTCGCTTATCAGAAAAAGTCGTAATCATCAATGTGCAATGATTTGTACATAGTTTGCATCTTGCTTCTTTTTGTGTATATGAAAATTTTTCTATTTCTTCTTTGGGAATAATTCCTCGTTTGTCCGGATTAGATTCTTCGCTGCGCTTAGGATGACAGGGAGGGGAGGCAGGAGGATAGGAGGTGGCGGGTATTTCTCTGCTCTCAGTATGAGATCCTTCGGCTTCGTCCGCCTTCGGCTCGCTGCGCTCAGCATGACAGGTGGTGGTGCTGTTTGTTATACTGAGCGAAGTAGAAGGATTTTCGCCGTTATGCAGAGCTAATCCAATCGCATATAATGCCGCTCCGTATGCCCCCATAAGTCCTGCGATATTAGGGCGCAAAACATTAAAACCCATTTCAAGTTCAAATGCCCGCAAAACAGCATCAGACAAAAATGTTCCGCCTTGCACTACGATGTTACCCCCTAGACTCTCTTTATCTCTTATCCTTATTACCTTATAAAGTGCATTTCTAATAACGCTATAAGCCAAACCGGCTGCAATGTCCTCTACGCTAACTCCGTCCTTTTGTGCTTGTTTTATAGATGAATTCATAAACACAGTACACCTTGAGCCCAAATCTACGGGACTTTGTGCAAACAAGGCAATTTTAGAAAATTCGGCAATTCCAAGCTCTAAAGTGTCAGCAATTGTTTGCAAAAATGAGCCACAGCCGCTAGAGCAGGCTTCATTCAAAAATATATCATCAATCGCTTTGTTCTTAACCTTAAAACACTTCATGTCCTGCCCGCCAATATCAATAACGAAATCAACATTAGGCATCAATTTTTTTGCTGCAAAAAAATGTGCGCTGGTTTCTACAACTCCGCTTGCCAAATTAAACGCACTTACAATCAGTTCCTCACCATATCCCGTAGCAGCTCCGCTATAAATCTTCAAATCAGGATATTCTTTATAAACCTCCAGCAAAAACTCTTTTACAGCTGTTACGGGACTTCCCAGATTCTTAGAATATCGTTCTTTCAATAACACTCCATCCTCACCAATCAGCACTATTTTGATAGTAGTAGATCCGCTGTCTACTCCTAAATAAATCGTTTTGCCATCCTGGATATATTCACTCAAATCCCCTCTAGCAATATGCAGCACATCATGCCGCTTCTTAAACTCTTCATAGTCAGCCTCATTCTTGAAAAGGGGAGGCAGTGCCGCATAATTCTTTGCAGCCCTTTTATTTTCAATCATTTTAACAAGCTCGGCTAAATTAAATTTCTTATCCGCTAGTTCAGCAGTTCCTTTAGCTACAAAGTATAGTGAGTTGTCAGGAAGCAATCCCTTTTTGCCTAAAATTTCATCAAAACAATCTCTAAGGCTTGAAATAAAAGTAAGAGGACCGCCCAGATAGACAATATTACCTTCAATCTTGCGTCCTTGTGCAAGACCGCCGATGGTTTGATCAACAATTGCATATAAAATACTTTTGGATAAATCGGCTATATCCACTCCTTGATTTAAGAGCGGCTGAATGTCAGTTTTAGCAAAAACTCCGCAGCGGGAGGCGATGGGATAAGTTTTTTTTGCGTCATGAGCCAACTCATTCAGTTTTTCTGCATTAATCCCTAAAAGAGTTGCGGTTTGGTCAATAAAAGCACCCGTGCCGCCCGCACAAGTGCCGTTCATGCGCACCTCTAGTCCTCCTGACATAAACAAAATTTTGGCGTCCTCTCCGCCTAATTCTATTGCTACATCTATATTTTTGTTAAAATTATTTAAGGCAATTTTAGTAGCATATACTTCTTGAATAAAAGGTATGTTCAAAGCATTGGCTAAACCCATGCCCGCACTGCCGCTCATGGCAAAAAAGGCGTTTTCATAATTTCTTGAAAGCGTAGTCAAAATTTCTTTGACCTTTTCTTCAATTTTAGAAAAATGTCTAAAATAATTCTTGAATACTATATTATTTGTGTCATCAAGCACAACTGCTTTTATAGTAGTAGAGCCTACATCTAATCCAATTTTATGCATAACATTTATTATAACATAAAAAAAAAGGCTTGTCTAGCAGTTGACTTGGGGGTTTTAGTTGTGTTAGAATATATGAATGAAAAAAGATGATATAAATATTCCTGTTGTTGAGACGCAGGAAAAATTAAAAACAGAGTATAAAACTCCTTTTTGGAAAAGGGTGCTTGCCATTGTCGGTATTGCTATTTTCGGTATTGGCATAGTTGGTTCGGTTGGTGTTTGGATAGCCGGAAGTGACACGGTAATAAATGCTGTTTTTCAATTAATTGCCATCATAGGACTTGCTGTGGGGTTTATGATTTTTCTGTTTTTGTATATGTCAGGCAGTATGCCTTTTAAGCGTGAAAAAAGAAATGAGGAAACAAGGCTTAGGATGGAGTATGAGAGGAAAATTGCTGAAGAGGCTGTAGAAAATGAGGCGGCAACAGATGCTTTTGACCATCCTATACAAAATGAAGAAATTAGTGAAACAGAATAGCAATTAGCAATGGCTATTTATCTTTATTAAAGTACTCTGATACACCTGTTCTTGACAAAATTGCTAAACTTAAAGACGCGCCGCTCATTATCAAAAAGTAAAGACCGAAATTAAAAAAAGCAGCCCCGATAATTAGTGTAAAAAACACAAACAGATAACTTTTTGTTCTGCGTTTGTCCAGTGCATTTGCCAAAAGACCTTTCAATTTTTCTTTGCGTTTTATTTTCTCCTCGGTTTTAGGCAAGGCATCCAAACTCTTTAATAATCTATATATTTTATCAGTCTTAAAAATTTCTAATCTCATACCGATCAATCTACTCTTTGCCAAATCTAAATTTCCATCTGTTTGAGAAGCAAGCACTACCAGCGTTTTTGCCCCTGCTCGTTTTGCTTCATTGAAATACTTTACCAGCTTCTTTATAGTCAACGCATCTGCCAAATTAGGCACTATTATACTATTTTTTATTCTTAGATAATATTTCTTTTTTATTACGGAATACTGTTTAGAAAATGCTTCATTTAAATATTCTAAGGCTGTCATCTCATCCAAAAACAAAAAATACTCAGCAACTGAGTTTGCTAAAGCATTATCAATTGCCTTTGCCCGCCGTTTTTTACTTCGTATATTTAACGGCATGAGCACGCCCATTGTGGTTATCGTCGCTACTATTAGCACGATGTGAATGTCTCTGACATAAAACCTTGTAAAAACAAATGCAAACAAAAAAATAGCTATTCCTATCGCCAAGTTGTCTATTACTCTTGCTAGTTTACTTTTAATTTGAGTTCTCATACTACACATTATTGACATAAATGAGTATAAAATACTATATGCAAACAAAAATACTGACAAACACTAAAGATAATATACAGTTAGCGGCAACCATCATTAAGACTGGCGGCGTGGCAGCATTTTTTACTGAAACTGTTTATGGATTGGGTGCAAATGCTTTAGATGTTGGAGCTATAAAAAAAATTTATGATGTAAAAGGCCGACCCAGTGATAATCCGTTGATTATTCATTTGGATTGTGTGAGTAAAATTGAAAAATATGCTCTAATAACAGATTCTGCCAGAAAGGTGATTGATAATTTTATGCCGGGTGCGGTTACAATTGTTTTAAAGAAAAGAGAGGTGATTCCTTATGCGATTACGGGAGGACTTGATAATGTGGCGGTGAGAATTCCTAAGAGTCAATTGGCGAGAGAATTAATAAAGGCGTGCGGTGTGCCGGTATGTGCGCCGAGTGCCAATACTTCATCTAAGCCTAGTCCTACAAAGTCTAGTCATGTGTTTGACGATTTAGGAGGCAAAATCGAATATATATTAGACGGAGGGGATTGTGAGATTGGACTTGAGTCTACTGTGTTAGATTGTACAGATAAGACAGTGAAGGTGCTAAGACACGGCGGAGTGGGAGTTGAAGAAATAGAGAGGGTAGTCGGCAAGATAGAGGCAGTTGAATTTGACGGAGGGGCGGCAAAAAGTCCCGGTCAAAAATATAAACATTATTCACCAAATGCAAAAGTGTATTATTTTAAAAAAGGGGATTTTAAAGAACTTGAGAGAATAAAAAAAGAATCCGGAAAGTATAAAGTTGTGGCGGGGTTGAGTCAAGAGGAGTATGCTAAGACTTTATTTTCAATTTTTAGGCAGGCGGATAAAGATGGGCTTGATGCTATAATTTGTGAATTAGCAATGGATGAAGGATTGGGAAAGGCGATAAATAACAGAATCAAAAAAGCGTCTATGAGACTATAAACAATACTGTAGGGGGAGGTAGGGTTCGTTTCTGCGACACAGTTTGGAGATTTAAAAATGAATACAAAAAAAACATCTAAGACTAACCGATTTAATAAACCTATAACAAAAATTGCTAATACCAAAAACATATCTAAATCTGTGCCAAAAATAAGGGTATTGTTTGTATGCACAGGAAACACTTGCCGTTCTCCTATGTTAGAGTTTTGTTTTAAGTCATTTCTAAAACAAAAAAAAGTGCTGTCAAAGTTTGATGTTAAATCGGCGGGAATTTTGGCAGAAGAAAATGATTTAATAGCTGACAATGCTATTTTAGCCTTAAAATCGTTGGGTGTGGTATGCAATTCAAAAAATGCAAAGCTATTAGATCAAAATTTGATGAAAAAGAGTGACTATATAATATGTATGACAGAACATCACAAAGCATCTATTGAAAAGGATTTTGCTAAAGCAAATGTTAAAGTAATTACGATGGCAGCGATTACAAATGGTCCCGATGTGCCTGATCCGTATGGGTGCGGGATTGAAGAGTATTCGGCTGTATTAGAATATTTTATATATGCGTGTGAGGATGTGTTTAGTTTTATTATGAATTAATATAAGGAAAGATACTCAAGTGGTTTAAGAGGTCATCTTGGAAAGGTGATAGACCGTAACAGGTGCGTCGGTTCGAATCCGACTCTTTCCGCCAAGAGCGTCGACTCCGAACTCAGTTTCGGAGTCGGCGTTTTCTTTTATATCACCATTGTCGCTGAAAATGTTGTAGCTTATATCAGGTTCGTCTTTGGTGTC
>Ga0123355_10003696_pt1 | contig 22063 bp, 13 predicted proteins | sample TergutEmb28metaG_3_FD_89872 | JGI IMG/M metagenome (GOLD analysis project Ga0123355, IMG submission 89872) | Embiratermes neotenicus P1 segment gut microbial communities from Petit-Saut dam, French Guiana - Emb289 P1 | ecosystem: Host-associated > Arthropoda: Insects > Digestive system > Gut ... | reverse complement strand
GGCGCATATCAAGAAGCGTTAGGCAGATTATAGACACTCCTATAGAGCGGCACAGCAAAAAACCGGACGAGGCCCGGAGCCGAATAGTTCAACTTCTGGGCGATATACCCAGGATAGAGTTATTTGCCCGTGATGTTACTCCAGGCTGGGATGTATTCGGCAATGAAGTGGATTCAGACATTATATTACGAAGGGATGATGTAAATTGAATGATAATAGTATCCAATTGAAAGTAACAAACAACACAGCTTTAATGAACCGCATAAGGTGGAACTACGCTGAATATCGGGAACATGTAACGGCCCTGGATGCAGATGAGATTTTTAATATGGCCTCTGAGATTGCAGCAACCAACACAGTCCATGCTTTAATGACCGGGCGCATATGGTTTAGCGAAACCGAAGCGGCGTATCTACTAATACACGAAAATCCACTGGAAGTCTTAGCGGATTGCTGGCGCTGCTACATGCTTTGTAATGGCCCGGATTTTGAAGCATTCATATGCGAGTATGCGGCTGGTGCAAGGCAGTATTATGAAGCCAAGGCCACAGTAATAAGAGAAACCCTGCAAAAGTACGGGATAATAGCCATACTCTATGGAGGTGTTATATCCGATGTAATTGACATGTGCAGTAGGCTACTCCCAGCCTCCAATTGTTTTAATAATTTTGCCAAGGGGGGCGGTTTTTGCCCCAAGGGTTAAAAGTTATTTCACTGTTTGACGGGATATCATGCGGGCGTGTCGCGCTGGAACGTGCGGGATATCCCGTTTCTTCTTATAGCATAGCCCACATTATGGGCCACATGAAAGAAGGTGACTAATGGCATATGTACCAGTGCCAAGAGATTTAACAAAAGTAAAAACAAAGATTGCCTTTAACCTGACATTCAGGCAACTTATATGCTTCGGCTCGGCAGCAGTTATTGGCTTTCCTGTGTACTTCCTTACCAGGGGGCCTATAGGTAATACCGCCGCCGTGTTGGTGATGATTGCGGTTATGCTTCCTGCCTTTTTCATTGCCATGTATGAGCGTGACGGGCAACCGGCGGAGAAAATTGTAAGAAACATAATCCGGGCCAGATTTTTTTATCCACCAAGGCGGCTATACAAAACTGAAAACTTCTACAGCATAATCGAAAGGGAGGGAGAGCTTGGGAGTAAAAACCCCAAAACAGGCGACACAGGAAAAAAGACTGGCAACAAGCGTCCAACAGGCAAGAATAAATAAGAAAGACTTACGGGCCACTAAAGGGCCAAAAGCCCAACAAAACCAACCGCAAAAAAAAAGCGGCAGCATATTCCAACGAGTAAAAGAGCGGCTATTTGGCACTAAAACCGCGCCACAAACGGCACAGCAATCTATACCGTACCGAGAAATGTATAGGGACGGTATCTGCCGGGTAAATGGCAGGCTCTACACAAAAACTGTATGCTTTGGCGATATAAATTATCAGTTGGCCCAAAACGAGGATAAGTCACAAATCTTTGAAAGCTACTGTGATTTCCTCAACTATTTCGATTCTACGATCAGCGTCCAGCTATCATTTATAAATAAGTATGGCAACTTGCAAGATTTCCAAAAGGCTATAGATATACCGGAACAACCGGACGATTACAACTCCATCCGGCGTGAGTATGCGGATATGCTAAAAAACCAGCTTTCAAAAGGTAACAACGGCTTGGTTAAAATGAAGTATATAACTTTTGGAATAGAGGCTACTTCCCTACGTGAAGCAAAGGCCAAGCTGGAACGGATAGAAATTGATATTATTAATAACTTTAAGGCCCTAGGCGTTCAAGCGGTAGCACTTACAGGCCCGGAACGCCTTTCTGTTTTACATGGGCAAATGCACCCAGACGGGCGGGAGAAATTGCGCTTTGAATGGGCAGACTTACCCAAGACCGGGTTTGCTACAAAAGACTTAGTTGCACCCACTTCCTTTGATTTTAGCGACAGCAAAACATTTAAGATGGGTACAACCGTTGGGGCTGTTAGTTATATCCAGATAATTGCCCCGGAACTAACGGACAAACTGCTATCCGATTTCCTGGGCATGGATAACGCTATTACTGTAAATCTTCATATTAAATCAATAGACCAGCAAGAGGCAATAAAGACAATAAAGCGTAAAATAACCGACCTGGACGCAATGAAAATAGCCGAGCAGAAAAAGGCTGTACGTGCCGGGTATGATATGGAAGTCATTCCTACAGATATCGCCACATATGGCGAAGAAGCCAAGAACATGCTAAAAGAACTCCAATCAAGGAATGAACGCATGTTTTTGGTAACGATTATCGTACTCAATACTGCACCCAGCAGGAGCAAGCTGGAAAATATGACTTTTGCGGCGGCTGGTATTGCTCAGAAATATAACTGCGCCCTTAAAAGGCTGGACTACCAACAAGAGCAGGGATTAATGAGCAGCTTGCCTCTGGGATTAAATCAAATAGAGATACAAAGAGGGCTAACAACAAGCAGCACTGCCATATTCGTGCCTTTTACGACATGTGAGTTGCTAATGGAGGGACAATCTCTTTATTACGGGCTAAATGCCTTGTCGAATAATCTTATAATGGCTGACCGCAAGCGGTTGAAATGCCCGAACGGTCTTATATTAGGTACGCCCGGAAGTGGCAAGAGTTTTAGTGCAAAAAGAGAAATAATAAATGTGTTTCTTATTACAAATGACGATATAATTATCGCTGACCCGGAGAGCGAATATTTCCCTGTAGTGTCGCGGCTTGGAGGACAAGTTATAAAGCTATCTCCTACCAGCAGCCATTATATTAATCCACTGGATATTAATGCAGACTACGCCGAAGAAGAAGATCCGCTAACTCTAAAAAGCGATTTTATTTTGTCCTTGTGTGAGTTAATTGTAGGCAGTAAAGACGGATTAAGCCCTACAGAGAAAACCATCATAGACCGCTGTGTGCGCCTTGTGTATAGGGATTATCTAACAGACCCACACCCGGACAGGATGCCAATTTTGGAGGACTTGTATAATATTATCCGTAAACAACCAGAGGCAGAGGCCCAACATGTGGCTACTTCGTTGGAGATTTACGTTACAGGTAGCCTAAATGTTTTCAACCACAAAACGAATGTAAATTTGTCTAACCGTTTAGTCTGCTTTGATTTTAAGGAGTTGGGCAAGCAGCTAAAAAAGCTGGGTATGTTAATACTCCAAGACGCTGTGTGGAATCGTGTAACCGTAAACCGGGCCGCTAAAAAAACCACTTGGTTTTATGTAGATGAGTTCCATTTGTTGCTAAAAGAAGAGCAAACCGCCAACTATTCCGTTGAGTTTTGGAAGCGTTTTAGAAAATGGGGAGGTAATGAAAGCATACTGTATTCCGCATGATGTATGCTGCTATTGCCGTCTTAACCGAAACCAGTAAGTAGGTTAAGAGTATAAGTGCGAAAGAAAACAGGAAAGGGCTTGCGGCCTAATCAGAGTGGAAGGCTACTTGTAAAAGAGTAGTCACACGCAACGCATAGGGTTTGAAACTGAATATCAGAATATAACAACCCCAAGAGTTCGCACTACCGACTGGTCTGCCTTTATCCGGCAGGGTAAAAAGATATGCTATGCTGGGCGTGAAGTGCCACGCCGATGGAAATGGGCGAAAGCCCCAGAGACTCGGATAAAAAGCCGTGTGTTAATAACATCAGATACCCACTGGCATTACTCAGAACGTAAAGGACTTTTTGTTGTCAAGAGAAGTTGCAAATATACTAGAAAATTCGGATTTCATTCTAATGCTAAACCAAGCCGGAGGCGATAGGGAGATACTAGCCAAGCAATTAGGCATATCCCCGCACCAGCTTTCCTATGTCACCCAATCAGCCGCCGGGGAGGGGCTTGTTTTCTATGGTCATGTAATTATTCCTTTCATTGACCGTTTTCCAAAGGATACAGAAATGTATCGGATAATGACCACTAAGCTTGAGGAAGTAAGTGCATGAGAGGGAAGTTAAGGTTTGGCGAAAAACCCCGTGGCCAGGGGGGAAAGCGAAAAAGGCGACAACGTGTACCGCCGCCGGAGCATAGTTATCAAAGAATAGAAGCTAACCCGGAGTCTCTTAGCTCTAGTCATGTAATACCAGAGCCTATAGACCCCAGTCAAACATTTGTAGAGACTATACACACAAGTCAATCATTCGCAGTGCCTACCCACCCAGACCATCTGCCGCCGGATACCCGTGTTTTAACCACGCCCATTAGCGGCAACTCCGGCGAATCTTATAAACACAGTGAATTACCCAAACCATATACACCAGCGACACCGGCGCCTACCAATCTGAAGTTTACCAAAAACAAAAGCGGCAGCTATCTCAATCAGAGCGAAACCAAAGGCACAAGCAAGAGGCGGCAACCTACAACCCTGCCTGATAGTTCTCAGCAAAATGTAGAGACTCCCCCTGAAATAACACGCCCAAGCCCGGTAACACATGATAGCACCCCCCAGGCAGAAAGCCCCGGCACTCCCACCGGGGCCGATGCACCAAAGCCAGCGCCATCCAAGCTAAAGTTTGATAAATCAGAAACCGGCCCAACTAGCATCCCAGCAAGCGAGACCCCCAGCGAAAGCCCATGCCCAAAGAATAAAAAGAAGCGAAGAATCGCTAAACTAGAGGCAAAGGCTGATGGATACGAAGCAAAGTTGGAGAAGGCCCGTTCCAAGATACCGACAAAAAAAGTTGTTGATGGAAAGCCTGTTGGTGATAACGAAATAGGCAAGGGTAAGCAAAAACTCCAGTTTGACACAGAACCAGTACCAATTGGAGAAGCCACATGGAACCAGCCACAGAGAAAACCTATAACATCAAGGGCTATAAGCAGTGCAATAGGCATGGGTGCTACAAAGATACACCGTAAAATCCACCAAGTTGAGGGCCAAAATGTAGGAGTAGAGGCGGCCCACAAAGCCGAACTGATGGGAGAAAGCGCATACAAAGGCGTAAAAAGTGCGGGCCGTTCAGCCAGGCTATATTATAAAAACCGCCATTACCGCAGGGCCTCTAAACTGGAAACAAAATCACTAAAAACCCGGATGAAGCTTGACTACGCAAGAGTTAAGCATGAGTATCCGGGTTTTTTGTCACGTAAAGGCCGACTAAAGCACGGCAGCAGCACCCAAGCACCCCAAGCTGGAAACAGCAAACCAAAGAAAAAGCCCCTATCCCGTTTTTTTCAAAAGAGAGCTATAAAACAAAAATACGCCGTCGCCATTAAAAATGCCAAGGCTTCCGGCAAGACCGGAAAGCTTACGCTAGGTATAACTCAAAAGGCATCAAAGATTATTACTGGCTTAGTACGCAAAAATCCCATTCTGCTACTAAAGATAGGATTACTCGTAGCAGTCATATTTTTAATCATGTCTGTTATAACCATGTGTGGCGTAATGATTTCCAACACAGCATCTGTAATAACAGTATCATCTTTCCTGGCTGATGATGAAGCGATAGATAACGCCGCTCTTGCCTATAGCGAGTGGGAAATGCAGTTACGATTACAGATTGAAAACGTGCATGATGATTTCCCTGGCTTTGACGAATACCGCTTTGTAATAGGCGATATCCGGCATTGCCCATTAGCGTTAATGGCATATCTGACAGCCGTATATCAGGAGTTTACCTATCCCGAAATACGGACAGCCCTGCAAGACTTATTCAACGCACAATACCAGCTTAGTTTTGTGGAAAGTACAGAAAACCGCCAGATTGAAAATGACTACGGGGAGTTAGTAACGATTCAGTGGCGAATACTCACGGTTATATTGCATTCCCGCCCCTTTAACGATGTTATAAACGAACGCATGACCAGCGAACAGCGGGAACACCATGAAATATTAATGTACACCGCAGGGGCAAGGCAAATAGTAGGCAGCCCTTTTGATTTTAACTGGTTGCCCTTTGTGACAAGCCAGTACGGATGGCGTATTCACCCCATATCTGGCAATCCGCAAATGCACCGAGGCATTGATATTGGATTACCCACAGGTATGCCGATATTAGCCGCCCATGACGGCACTATTACCTTTGCCGGAGAAATGGGTGGGTATGGTCTTGTAATATTTATTGTAAGCGATGGTGGAATAGAAACCCGTTATGCTCATTGCGATACAATCCTTGTAACAGTAGGTCAAATAGTATCAATGGGAGATGTAATCGGAACCGTAGGAAGCACCGGGGATTCCACAGGCCCGCATTTGCATTTTGAGATTCTTGTAAACGGCTCTTATCGTAACCCGTTATTTTTCGCAATGCACTCACCATTTTAATAATGTAAGGAGGTTTGGATGAACCAGAAAATCAACAAAATCACCGAAGAAATAAACAAGGTAGAGGCACAAATAACAAGACTACAAGAGCGTTTGCCCACACTCAAGAAAAAGCGGGCCGGTCTGGAAAACACAGAAATAATCCGGCTGGTGCGTTCGTCTAATGTGCCGCCTGACGAGTTGGCGGCTTTTATTGCTACAATCAAAGGCAACCAGGGCAACAATGATTTAATGGAGGATACAACTCCTGCTGATGAATCCGAAAGGGAGGAAGAAGGTCTTGAAAATGAGGACTAAAGTCATATTCATGGTAATCACGATGGCGCTCTTGATGGGTGCTTTTTTAATGCCTGTATACGGCTTTAGTGGAGGAGACGATGGCGAACCCGGCGAATCCATCATAGTAAACACTTCATGGCTGGATAATGAAATGCTACGCATAGATGTGATGGACAAGGAAACCGGAGAAATATCATCCCTGGCAATCCGTATTTGTGATTTTGTAGCTGACCCAAGTAAAAGCCCCTATATTTTAATCCAAGCTGCCGACTTAGATGGCAATATCTCAGGCGTTGTAATGATTGATAATCCTTTTTATGTACCCGTACCAGATACACCAGTGACAGGGCCGCAAGGAGAAGATGCAAGCACCGATTATAGCAATGGGGATGATGATAATGTCCCAGGGGACACAGAAGCTGGGCTAACCCCAGATGGTACAGGTACGGTAATGGACAACGTGATTGTACAAAACGATATCGAGTTTTTTACAGTTTACACAGAGGATGGCAATGAATTTTTCCTGGTAATAGACCGCTTACGAAGCACGGACAACGTGTATTTGCTAAACGCCGTAACACCAGAGGACTTGTTATCTCTGGCCCGTCCAAGCCCTGTAACCCCAGATATAAGTGCAATCCCAACACCTACACCAGATGCATCAGATTCCTCATCAGGCGGGTTAATCCAGCAACCGGGTGAAGAGTGGCAGAATCAACCGCCAACCGGAGGATTAATCCAACAACCTAACCAGCCCACTACTGACCAGGAGCCGGAACCAGAATCGGACGCAGGCTATGAATATGAACCGGTAGAACCGCAACCTGGAAGCACCGGGGGCAATGCCAATATGATAATCATTGTCGTAATCGCCGTAGCAATTGGCGGCGGGGCATACTATTTCAAAATCGTAAAAGGCAAAAATCGCTATGATGACGAGGACGAAGAAGATGATGACGATATTGATTTTGAAAGCGAATACGATGACGATGATGGGAGTGATGACGATTGAGAAAACTAGCGGTTGCCTTAATAGTTATCACTATTTTATTGGCAATCCCAGTAAACGTGCTTGCAGACGATAACCCAGAATCTACAGGAATTGCCATAACCGTTGTTGTACCAAGGCGAGAAAGCACATGCCCAGAACCAACCCCACAGCCTATCCATCATCATGTATATCCCGTCCATGTATGGGAAAGCCGGGAATATAACCGCCGTGAAATTATCCGGGTATATGAACTCCGAGAAGATGAAAGCCCTACCCATATACGCAGGGAGCCTTTTGAAAGGGATGGGTTTCGCTTTGAACTTGCTGAAATAGTACGGCGGGAAATACCAGCCCATAGTATCCGCGACCATGTGGAGACTATCACAGTAAACACCCAAACAAATGACTTGGAAACGGTAATCAGGCTTCTAACCCCGTCATTGGAGTATTTCGCAGAGGATGGATATTTTGGTGTGCTGACATTGGATATAACCAGCATCTCTATCCAATCAGACGGCACAAGAACAACCAGCCATACCGCAACACGTACACGGGAATTTCCTCATCTAACTTCCCAAGATACCGCTCTTGTACCCAGGACAATTTCTGAAAGTGGAGTAACCTACAATCTTGCAAATGTAGAATGGAGAACCCAGGCCACAACAACGGTAGATTATAGGCAAGTGGCAACGGCATATACCGCTGTTGCTACCTACACCAGAAATGCAACAAGGACTTCCACCATTGGGTACACAACTACTGCCATATACCGAGGCCAGATATCTCGGATAAGCGTGGGCAGAACTGAGTTTACTGCTCATTTTATCGGTATCCCGATTGTATCCCCGGTGATAATTCTGCCCAGCGATGATTATGAAGTGGAAGCAGAAGAAAGTAATCCAATGCCGTCACCAGAACCACAACCAACCCCGACCCCAGCCCATGCTCCAATCCCAGCCCCGTCACCAGAACCCGTAACGGTGGAAACCGTTGTTATTGAGCAAGTACAAATAGGCGGTATCGTGATAGAAGTTGAACGGGATATCCCACTACCAACACCGGAACCCTTGCCAGATTACGAAGCAACCTACTACGGTAACTCTAATAATGATGAATCTAGCGGCTTTCCAATGACTACAGTTATCACAGCAATGATATTCATTGTAGGTATGGTTGCAGCCTATTTTGTAGGAAAGAAAGGTAAGGCAGCGTTAGGAGCATTGAGAAAGGCATCTTGTTTATTGTTGGTTTTATGTATGCTACTCGCAACTTCACACGCCGTATACGCAATACCACCTTATGGCTTCGGCGGTCAAAACTCTGAGGATGTTATTCATTTTGATAATAGACCGCCTGGAGGAAGCAACCAACAAGAATATATCCATTTTGACCCACGGGTTACAGACCAATGGTCTGGAACTAGCAATAACCAAGGAACCACAACAAGGGCAAGCCCCGGAACCTATTCAAACCATGGCAATATACATGTCCATAACTATGGTGATTTGATAGGCGTGTTACGTGTCGAAAGACTAAACCGGACTGTAAACGTCATAGCTGGGGCAACCATGGAGGCTATGGATTTTGGAGCCGGACACTTTAGTTTTACTGGCCTTAACTCTGGCAATACCGGGTTAATAGGCCACAACCGAGGCCGTACAAACGGCTTTTTTGATTTCGTTCGCCACTTACAAAAGGGGGATGTTATTACCCTGGAAGCGGGCGGGGTTATCAGAACCTATGCGGTTACAATGCTCTACACCATTGACGATGATGATTTTGGGCCGCTGATGCAGTTTGGCGATAATCGCCTCACCTTAATAACATGTGTGGAATACCGCCGCCATTTGCGCCGTGTTGCTGTGGCAGTGGAAATATAAAATAAAAGGAGACTAAAAAATGCTAAAAATCAAATGGTATGCCCCACTAATCGCAGTCGCTCTATTTGCAACTCTAATGTTCGCAACCCAAGTAACCGTCCAGGCATCCCCGCCCCACGGTTTCGGACAAGGCCAAGGCCGAGAAGATATCCCAAACGAAAATGACTTCCACACCGCCGAATGGGAGCGGTTTTTCTTCAATTATATTTTCACTTCCGGCCCAGACCATCGTGTAGTGCTAGGCCAGCCAACGCAGTTTACTGGCTTTGTGCCAGTGGATGTATTTACTGCCAATTTCCGCAGTGATGCCATGGTATCCCTGTGGCCCCCAAGCTACGGTATTTTCAGTGGAAATATCCCTACTGACCCGACAAGCTGGTTTTTTACTCAGCCACTTAACCCTAACTTTGCTTTTAATATGGCCTGGGATTGCCCGAATACGTTAGCCTTGTTTGATACCTTGATGCAAGGTGTAAATGCCCAGAATAATGCCAGCGACCCCTTTAGTACGAATACTGGAAACGGGCAATGGCTTCCACCCACATCAATATAACTGGGTAGGCTTGTGTTGCCTGTTGATTTAAGGTTTGCATTGTCTGTTGATTTATTGCAAAGCCTCTTGGAAGCGGTCTTGCCAAAGTAAGTTGCAGATTATTTTAATCAATTCATAGGGAAAGTCATCTTTATGTGGAAACTGGATGGTATATTGCGTATAGCCGTACTGTGGGTAATTCGTCTTTAGAAAATCCATTATTTCACGGGAACGTTCTTCCCAATCTGTTTTCCACCAATACGCAAGAATGATGGAGATATGTTTTTTGTAAGCGGCATAATCCATAATAGTGTTACCGTCAAGTGTAAACGAAGGCGCACCATGATATAACTTCTCTCCAACATCTTGAAAGATGTCAAGTGCTGTAAAACGGATTTCCATTAGCCTTTTTTGAACCTCTGGCTCAAATTTCATAATATAGAAATTTACATCATCTGACATGGATTGTTCCTTTCCCTTCATAAAGGCTGTTTTTTGAATAATCTAATGTAAAAGCACAACAAATAATCATATGGAGGAACTATTATAAACAGAAAAACAAATACCCGGCGTAAAGCCAAGGGTTTCAGGTCACTAACGGCCTTACTCTTGGCTTTTTTGATGCTCTTTACTGCCGCACCAGTAAGTGTATTTGCACAAGAATCAACTCAACCAAGTGCTGCCAGCCACGAGGACTATCTCAATATAGACGGCGAGCGTATCCCGATAGATGATGACCGGATTATAAATATCGTACCAGTCTCTATCCCTCGTGCAAGAACAGGCTCGCCCCCGGTGTCTCGGATTGGGGCTGTACGTGGGGATTTTAATAGGGAACCCGTTGTTCACATGGGTAGTACACGGATAAGCGCACAGCGCTATGTTGTGGAAATAAACGGCGTAACCTACGAGGCTTTTTGTGCCGATCCTGCACTTCCCGGCCCAGAGTCTGCCGGGGCTGTGTACGAATTAACCGGACCAGGAAGTCAATCACTCCTAAATGTATTGCGATATGGCTTCCCTGTAAACCCATATTTCTCAGACCGTTCCATTGTACCTGATGATGAAGATTTAATGTGGTGGGCCTATATAACAAGAGTTGCTGTAGCCATGGCAAATAACCCTAACAGAACATTTACAGGCGACCAGACCGCTATAGACCAGGCCAGAGACTTGGTAAACGGCACATCTTTCTGGCGGCGTGACTTTGATAATACTCGCCCCGCTATAATGGTCAATGGTGAACGATGGGCCGAGGATTTAGGTAATCTGATAGACGAGAATGCAGCAGAGGCCCAGTCTGAAACATTTAGCCTTTCATATTATCGCCGTACCACCAACGACCAGAATCGTTTCCGCTTTGAATGGGCCTCCGGCACTCCGGCTGGGGCTGAATTGTTTGTAAACGGTAGTCTGCTTGCTACTGCTCCAGCTAATAGCAATGATGTTTTCCACGGCGATGTGGATTTTCAAATCCGTATGCCTAACCTGCCTGAGTTTCGCAATCAGGAAGCAAAGGTATATCTGGTAGGGATTCACAACCAATATGCCGGACGGGTTTGGGTTATGCAGAATCCTAATGACCGTACTGGCTGGCAGGATATCGTGTTCTATATTCCTTATATGAGGGCTAGTGCGGTATTTTCCTTCGATATTACAGAAATAACAACTACTCCAACTCCAACCCCACCACCACCCACACCAACCCCACCACCAAGAGACCCTATAGTGGCCCCGCCACCGTCTGTAAGAATCCAGAAAATATGCGCACTTTCCCGTGAAAATATCCCCGGCGCATTAATGAGGATAGAGGGCCGCTCATCATTCCAAATGGTCACAGAGGATGGGCAGATATGGGAAATTGATAACCGTGGCATTGATATCAACGTTGTTTTAACAGAGGGGCATACACTTCCCTATGTGCCTGAACCTTACGAAGATGGCAGACCCCCGGTTAGCTTTGAGTTGGAGGACGGCGTTTTAACAATTCACAATATCCCCTGGGGCTATTACCGAGTCCAAGAGGAACGTGCGCCGGATGGCTTCTCTCTGCTACCACAGCATACAGCGTATTCGTTTTGGGTACTGCCTCCAAACGTAATCGTTAATACCATAGACGGCGGCCCAGACGATGAAAGCGAATCAAGCAATGTTGAATTTATCATAGATGAGGATGAAAATGTAAACTCAATCCTTATCACATTCGAGAACTATCCGTTTGGTGAAATTATTGCATATAAGCATTGTAGTGTGACGAATGAACCGCTTGCGGGCGCTCATATACGCATACAAGGCTTCTTCGTTGAAGGGAATGCGCCTGTTATCACTGATCGCACTTACGTCACTGATGTAAGCGGGCGTGTGGTTTTTAGAAATTTACCCGCAGGGACGTATACTTTAACGGAAGTTGTACCGCCGCCGTCTCACATGCTTGCGGAAGTCAATCATCACTCTGTAAATCTCTCATGGGGGCAACGAGAAAATAACCCGGCAAGACCAGCCCCGGTAGTGCGCTTTTACAATGAACCCTATGTATATCTCGAAATCCTGAAAGTAGACGCTAACACCAACGCCCCGTTACCAGGGGCTATTTTTATGCTATCAGACCCCACAACAGGCGAGGAATGGCTTGGCACAACCAGCGCAAATGGCAGAGTCATTATCGGTCAAGGAGGCCACCAGGGTAACTTCCTTATACCCGGTAGAACGTACCTTTTAACCGAGATACAAAGCCCCGAAGGTTTTATATTGGATAGCACACCAAGAAATGTTGTATTGTCCAATCGTGGCAGAAACGAGATTGTCATATCCAACTACCATAATCCGAGCCTTACTATTTTGAAACGGGATGCCGCCGACCAGCGGCTTTTGGCTGGCGCTGTGTTTAGTGTCGAGTTTGAAAACGGACAGCCTATACCGGGCAGTCCATTTACTACGGATAATCAAGGCAGAATTGTTATCACAAATATCTTAGGTGATAACGAAACTGAACGCACCGTAGTCATAACAGAAGAAATACCGCCACCCGGCTTTAACCTTGCCACACCAAACTGGCAACGTATCGTTATCCGTGCCGGTGAAGATAATGTCATAACATTTTTCAACGAACGTAGGTCGAATCTCACTATTCAAAAGGTTGATGCCCGTACTGGCTATCCAATTAGAGGCGCTTGGTTTGAGATTGAATTTCTAGGCGCAACACCGGGAACCGGCGCAGGTAACATCGGGCCAACAGGCCCACTCACTGACAACCCCTTTGTTACCGATGCAAACGGTAGGATTGTAATTGAAGCTGTATACAGTGGGCGTTATCGTATTCGTGAAGTTAGAAGCGCAAACAACTACTGGCTTGACCCGTTAGAGCAAAACCGCACTTGGGTTATTGAGATTAGGGATAACGAGGACTACAACTTAGTTGTAGAAAACACGTTACTGCCAACTCTTGTTATCACAAAGCGCAATGCCATAACATTTAGGCCAGTGCCTATGACGCATTTTAGGGTGGAGTTTGAAATTCCAAACTCGCCCAATGTTATGCATGTAGGCAACTTTATGACTAATGCCCAGGGGCAGATTATTTTACCCTTTGTTCAAGTGGGATGGTATCGGGTAACAGAAACAAGACCAGCCCCAGGAATGACTTTGGCATTGAATAATAATTTTAGGGTATTTTTACAACCTGGCGACAACTCCTATCAGTTAATCCGGGAGGGTATTATCGCAAGTGAAAGTATGCTTGCCTCAACGGAAATAACTCAACCGCCAACAGGTGATGAACCAGCCGTAGAAGGTGGCGATGGCTATACTGAGCAGCTAACCGGCAGCAATACCAATAACAGCAGTGCCAATAACCCAAGCATACCCAATGCTCCAACACCAGATATTCCCACTGATGTGGATGTAGAGTTTATCGAACCTGATACAGATGCAATCCGTGATAGTGGGCTGGCCCCGGAACAATCTAACCCAACAAACTGGTCATATATCCCCGAAGTTCCAGACATCACAGAAGGTTGGTTTGATTCCGTAGATTTAGAAAACATGCCAATCCATCATTACGATAACCCCGACCTTGCAACTCAGGCCAATGGCAGAGTAGACGTATGGGGAGGCGAAGTTTTTTGGAACAACGAACTGGATATTTGGAATTTTCCGCAAAACACACTTGTAATCCGCAAGGAAAACGCTGTAACCGGCGAACTTCTAGCCGGTGCTAGATTTTCTGTTACCAGAGTTTCTAGCGGAAATGATAGCGGATTACACGGTACTGTTATCGGTGAGTGGACTACAAATCATAGCGGTATCTTGGTAATCGCAGGGCTTGACCCTGGTTTTTACGTTATCGAGGAAACACAGGCCCCGCCATCTTTCACGCTTTCAGCCAACACTCGTCAGCATGTATTTATGCGGCCCGATGATACAAGTGTTGTATCTGTGACATTTTCTAATATGCCATTTAGCGGTTTGCTTGTAACTTTGCGCTGCTCCGTCACAAATGCTCCTATTCAAAATGGCGAGTTTCGGATAACTAACTCTGCCGGTGCGGTACTGGGTACTGACAACGGGCATTTTTGGACTAACCTACAAGGGGAAATCCTAATCCCGAATGTTACACCGGACAGCTATGTTATTACCCAAGTAACCGTCCCGCCGCAGTTTGTCATAAACCTTGTACAGTCAACGCAGACGATAAGGGTTAATCCTACAGGACAGATTTACAGGGTGGACTTCTTTAGCGATCCACTATCGCAGTTATTAATAACCCTCCGCTGTGAGATTACGGGCCAGCCGATTCAAAACGGAGAGTTTAGGGTAACAAACAGTGTCGGCAATGTTGTTGGTAGTGCAAACGGCATTTTCTTTACCAACCAACAAGGCGAGATATTAATACCTAACCTTGGGGTGGACAGCTATGTTGTGACCCAACTAAACGCTCCCGCTGGTTTTAGATTAGGCCAACAAAACAGTCAAACCGTCTATGTAAGAAGGCCCGCAGAAACCTATTCGCTGAATTTCACCAACGAACCATACAGCGGATTAATTATTCAAAACCTGGACGGCTATAACGGCAATCCCGTTGCGGGTGTACGTTTCCGCATTGACCGCATTGATGATACAGGGAATGTTCTTATAGGTGAACATGTTACCGACCATAACGGGCAGATTGAATTAGTCGGCTTACTTGGCTCATTCACTGTAAGCCAGATTGATGTGCCTAACGGTTGGGAACATGACCAACAACCGACACGTATCGTCCATGTAAACCCAGGGGCGCCAACTCTGGTAACATTCGTAACGCCAAGAATGGGTAGTCTTGAGATTACACTAACAGACGATGACGGTAATCCGCTTTCAGGTGGACGCTTTGAAGTACGCCGCCAAAATGGTCAGCTTATCGGTGAGTTTGTAACCCCAGCCTCCGGCATGATAAGCATACCCAATCTTGGCAGTGGATGGTTTACCGTTGAGCAAGTAGCCCCGGCCCCAGGTTTTGTTATGACTGATACGGGCCGCAGTGTTGAAGTTGCTACAAATACAGTAGCAAGAGCAAACTTCGTCAACATCAGGCGTCCGGCTTTGGTAATAGAAAAGGTAGACACCGAGGGTAATCCCTTGCAGGGCGCTGAGTTTGAAGTTAGGACTCTAGCAGGTGCTTTATTGTATAGAGGCGTAACCAATAACGGCGGTGTTATTACTATTGCCCAGCTTGACCCGATGCCCGTGGTGTTGACTGAAACCCGCGCTCCCCAGGGCTTTGTTATCACCGAGCCAAGTAGAACAGTCGAGATTGTGGCAGGCCAAACTTTGGTAGAGCGCTTTGTTAATCCCAGACTTGCTACTTTCGTAATCCACAAGGTATGCGGCGATACTGTGGAATCTTTGCCCGGTGTTGTTTTTGAGATTACTACACTTTCCGGGGAGCGAGTAAGAAACCCCGCAGGCGGTTTTGAATTTATTACCGATAATGCTGGGAAAATCCGCTTGCCAGACTTGCCAAGCGGGGTTTATGTAGCTGTGGAAACCAGGCCATTACCTGGATTCTCCAATGCTGACCCGATTACTTTTACAGTAGGCCATGGGCGTGATTATATCATCACCGTGCGCAATTACAGACTTGCACAGCTTACTATCCGCAAGGTAAATGCACTCACATCTGCGCCTTTGGAGGGCGTTGTATTCGAGATATCTCGCCCGGATGGTACTCGCCTTATAAACCCTGCTACTGGCTTCCATGAGTTTATAACGGATTCACGGGGATTGATTCATTTACCTGCCGTCCCAGATGGACGCTATTATTTGCATGAAGTACGGGCTTTGCCGGGGTTCCTTATTGACCAGGAAATTATTCCGTTCAGTATAGATTCATCATCCAGGCAAAGAGAGCATTTACTAACCGTACCCAATACCCCCGCCGCTGGGCTGCTAATCACAGTAACATGCGCCCAATCACAAAGGCCCCTGGGTAATATAGAAATAGAAGTACGTCATGCCGATGGTAGACTTGTTACAGGCCAGATATTGGACGGTAATCAGCCCGGTACTCCCGCAAACTCTCCGCAGATAGCCCCTAACGGCAACTTCATCACTGACAGCACAGGCCGTATAAATCTTAATCACTTGTCTCCGGGGGTTTATCATATAAGAGTAGTACAGTCTTTACAGGGCTATCAAGCAAACGCAAACGTCTACACAGCTACAGTAATTGCTGGGCAGCAAGCTGTTGTAGAGATTGAGTTAGTGCCTCTTGCTGGATTTAGGTTGTTAAAACTATGCTATATCACCAAAAACCCTATTTTTAATGTTGAGTTTATGGTTTTTGACAGCAATAATAGGGTTGTAGGAGTATTTTATACCGATAATCAGGGCATCATTGATTTTTCAGCGATATTGGCCCCAGGCCGCTATACCATCCGAGAGACACGACCAGCCCCTGGGTTTGCCCGTGATGATATGCCTCGTACCGTTGAGTTTATTGCGGGCCGGGTGACGGAAATAATCTGGTACAATATTCCGATAGCTGGACAATTGCAAATCCGCAAGGTATCCGGTGACGATAATCAGCATAACGGCTTGCCAGCGGGTACGCCTTTAGCTGGTGCGGTATTTGAGATTTTTGAGGCCCGTACTGGAAATTTGGTAGACCGCATAGTTTCAAATGACCGGGGTATGGCGAACTCCAGACCGTTACCATTAGGCCGCTATATCGCCCGTGAAGTTGCGGCCCCGGCGTTTTATATGATTAATTCCCAGGAAATCCACTTTGAGATTGAACATGAGAGCCAAATCGTAAGGGTTAATTTCCCCAACTTTTCCGCTAATATGGGTGTGCATATCCGCAAGGTTGGGCCACAGGAGGCAATGCAGGGGCATAATATCTTCTATGAGATTACTGCCGTGCGAAATGAATCATCTACGCCTCTTGCTGACTTTTTCTGGCGTGATGTTCTTCCGACCAATGCTGTTAGAGCAGATAGACTTATTACAGGGACTTACAGCCACTCGCTACGTTACCGTGTTATGGCCCGTACAAGTAGAGGGAATGAGATTGTTGTAGCTGATAATCTTTCCACTTTGCGTAATAACGTGATAGAGTTGCGCCCAGTTCACCTTGGACTAGGTGCAAACGAATATATCACTGAGATTATTCTGCTATTTGGTCAAGTACCAGCCGGATTTACAAGTGTTGAGCGGCCCCGTATCTATGTAGACGTTCTGCCGGAAAGTCATACCTTCTTACCCAATGGAATGATGTTTGCCAACAAGGTTGACGCAGGGGGCAGAATCCCCGGTACAAATGAGTGGGTAATAGGCAATTCGACTACTGCAACAACGATTTTCAATCCCCGCCGGATACCTCAAAGCGGTTGGTAAAGCCCATATTGAAGGAAAGCCCCAAAAACGGGGGCTTTCCTTCACCTTCAATATCAGTCAAAATGACTGGCTTTCTACTATTCATTTATGACTTTATCCGTGTTACAATAGCTTTAGTATAAGCAACTAAACCAGTAACAATGACTCCAGATATGAAAGGAGTGTTCTGCCATGAGAACCGTGTCCATACCCATTGATGATGAAATCTTCTTTGCATTAAAAAAAGATATTCGTGGTGTGCAAAGTGATTTTATGCAGACACTGGCTATGCAATATTTCAAGGAAAGAAAACTAGGTCTTGGGCTGGCATCCAGAATGGCTGGCATGAGCAAAAATAACTTCACTGTTTTATTAAGCAGGCATAATATTGACATTTATCAGTATACCGATGATGAATTACAAAATGAACTTAGCCTAGTGGATAAAATAGCGGAGGGGATATATTGAGTATCGTTGTTAATTCCACTCCTTTAATCAGTTTAGCTATCATAGAGCAGGTAGATTTACTACAAAGGATTTTTGGAAAAGTGATACTGCCCCGTGCTGTGTATAATGAAGTGATTACTGGCGGTAAGGGCAAAGCCGGATATTTTCAACTATCAAATATTGATTGGTTTCATGTAATTGATACCGTCAACATCGAATTAAAGCGTAGCATAATGGTTCAATTAGATGAAGGAGAGGCTGAAGTTATAACAGTCTCAAAAGACAAAAATATTCCATTAGTGTGCATTGATGAATTTGCTGGCCGCCAGTATGCAAAATTACTTGGATTAGATGTCATTGGCACTCTTGGTATACTTTTAATAGCTAAGCGACAAGGCTATATATCTGCAATAAAGCCCCTATGCGATAAACTGATTAATAACGAGCGGTATATAAGCCGTTCTTTATATGATGAGGTTCTCAAAAAAGCAGGTGAGTAATAACAATCACATATAACATTGTAAATGTATGAAAGGCACTTCGCCACCACAGCGGAGTGCCTATTTTATTGAAATGGAGGATTTATTTGTCTCAACTCAAGTTAGTAGTTGGTGAAAAACCATCAGTAGCCAAAGCCATAGCAGACGTACTAGGCGCAAAAACCCGCCGAGACGGAAGCTACGAGGGCAACGGATTTATTATTTCCTGGTGTGTAGGCCATTTGCTGGGCCTTGCTGAACCCCAGGCATATGATGAAAAATATACAAAATGGCGATACGAGGATTTGCCAATAGCCCCTAATGAGTGGAAGTATGTACCCACTGCCAGTACCAAAAAGCAGTTGAAAATCCTAACAGATTTAATGAAACGGGCTGATGTAGGCACTGTAGTTAATGCCTGTGACGCTGGTAGGGAGGGCGAGTTAATATTTCGATTGGTATATCAATACAGCAAATGTAAAAAGCCTATAGAGCGCTTATGGATTAGCAGTATGGAAGAATCCGCAATAAAAGACGGTTTTCGTAATCTTCATCCAGGCCAGGATTATGACCGCCTTTATCATTCGGCTATATGTCGGCAACAAGCTGACTGGCTGGTAGGGATGAACTTTTCCCGGCTGTTCTCTATTCTCTATAATACTCCCTTGCGTGTAGGGCGTGTACAAACTCCTACTCTTGCTATGGTAGTAGACCGGGAACAGAAAATCAGTAGTTTTATCAAAGAGCCTTTTTATGTAGTTGGTATCTCTTGCGGCGAATTTACAGCAGAGCGGGAGAAGGTTAAAGATAGAGCTACTGCCGAAAGCATCCAGGCCGCATGTGACGGAAATACCGCCACTATTCAATCCTTGCAAAAGCTGGAAAAATCAGTATCAGCACCAAAGTTATACGACCTTACAACTTTACAGCGGGAAGCTAACAGGGCTTTTGGTTATACAGCTACTCAAACACTTAGCGCCGTCCAAAATCTTTATGAACAAAAAATTGTTACCTACCCACGTACAGATAGCCGTTTCATCTCTGAAGATATGGTAGGAGGCATCCCGGCGCTCGTCCAGGGTGTGACTGATGTGCTGCCTTTCAGTATAGATACGAGCAGTATTTATCCCAAGCAAATAGCAAACAACGCAAAAGTCACCGATCATCACGCAATTATCCCCACACCGACCATGCCCAAGGCAGATATATCTGCCCTACCAACAGCCGAGAGAAATATCTTAATGATGATATGTACCAGGCTTATTACTGCTGTTTCAGAAAAACATACCTATGCCGAAACAATAGTAAATATTGAGTGCATGGGTGAGATATTCACAGCCAAGGGTAAAACCGTTATACAAAATGGCTGGAAATCAATAGAGCAGGCATATACAGCCAGCCTTGGCAGAACTCCAAAAAGTGAAGAGAAGCCTTTACCTGATTTATCCGAAGGCCAGCAATTTACCACCAGCGCCGGAGTCCGTGAGGGCTTTACCCAGCCGCCTAAACATTTTACGGAAGATCTACTCCTATCAGCCATGGAAACCGCCGGGACCGAGGACATGCCAGACGATGCCGAGCGCAAAGGGCTAGGTACTCCCGCAACCAGAGCGGCGATTATCGAAAACCTTATAAAATCAGGATTACTAACCCGCAAGGATAAGCTGCTACTGCCAACAAACAAAGGCATAAACCTTATTAAAATCTTGACTGACAAAGTAAAATCGCCATTACTGACCGCCGAATGGGAAAACCATCTAAAGCGTATTGAGCGGGGAGAACTAACGGCAGATGATTTTATGATTGCCATAGGTCGCTTTGTATCAGATACAGTGCAAACCCAGAGGACTGCCTCAGATACCAATAAAGCACTGTTTCCATCCACTAAGCAAGCCGGGGATGTAATAGGAAAATGCCCACGCTGCGGAAACGATATAGCAGAGGCCCCAAAAGGATTCTTCTGTAATACTAAGGCTTGCAAATTTGGGCTATTCAAAGAAAGCAAATTTTTTACATCAAAAAAGAAAAAGTTAACAAAGGATATCGCCATTGCGCTACTCAAAGAGGGGCGCTTTTTTATTTCCGGGCTTTATTCTGAAAAAACAAATAAAACCTATGATGCTACGATTCTGCTTGAGGATAAAGGCGATGGCTACCCTGGCTATAAAATGGAGTTTACACCCAAGGCTGCGCCTTAACCAGATACCCAACGTAAACGATATGCAACACTAAAAAATTAAAACGCAAGGAGGATATTTTTGGCTGGCTATGATAAAGAAGCCTATAAAATAGAAGCAGAAGCCCGCAGAAAGGATTTAACCGAAAAACTAAAAACGGGCATGATAGAGCTATATAACAGTGATGAATACAAGAACTACCTAAAAGTAATGGCCCAATTCCCTCAATATTCGTATAGAAACATTATGCTAATAAAGAAGCAAATGCCTGGTGCTACAAGAGTAGCAAGCAAGCGCTTGTGGGAGAAGGAGTTTAAGCGCCATCCCCGTAAAGGCTCTAAAGCATTGTATATATACGCACCAACAGGCGGTAAAAAGCCCGAAACCAAGGAGTTTGAAGTAATAGACCCAGAAACCAATGCTCCGAAACTTGATGAAAATGGCAATGTCATAACAGAGGAACTGACCACCCTTGGCAGTGGGCCGGGTTTTAGGCTTGTACCTGTGTTTGATGTATCACAAACCCGTGGAGAGCCGTTGCCGGAGTTGATACAAGATTTTGCTGGACGGGTGGAAAATTATTATTTACTGGTCGAAGCCCTGGAAAATGTATCACCTTTACCGATTGCGTATAAACCATTACCCTCAAATGTTGATGGAATCTGCATATTTAATGAACGAATAGAAATCCGCGAGGGGATGAGCGAAGCCCAGACTATTGCGGCTATGGTACATGAAATAACCCATGCCAAGCTACATGATATACCCATTATAGATGATACGGCGGAAAAAAAGCCTTTATCTGTAATGGAAATCGAAGCTGAAAGTATTGCATATGTAGTATGCCAGCGCTTTGGCATTGAAACCGGGGCCAACTCTTTTGGGCATTTGGCACAGTGGAGCAACCACGATAAAGATATAAAACAACTAAATGCATCATTAGACATCATCCGCAAAGAGGCTGGCGCCTTAATGAATGATATAAGCAACCGCCTTAATGAGATATGCAAAGAGCGGGGTATAGATATAAATGCCGAGGCTATTGAGCCAGACCAGACACCCAACCAACCAGAGCCAGCACCAGTAAAGCCCCAGGAGCCAAATTTAATAACCGAAACCCACACCGAAAACATAG
>Ga0123355_10003695_pt1 | contig 22069 bp, 17 predicted proteins | sample TergutEmb28metaG_3_FD_89872 | JGI IMG/M metagenome (GOLD analysis project Ga0123355, IMG submission 89872) | Embiratermes neotenicus P1 segment gut microbial communities from Petit-Saut dam, French Guiana - Emb289 P1 | ecosystem: Host-associated > Arthropoda: Insects > Digestive system > Gut ... | reverse complement strand
TAACACGCTTGCAATTTCAAGCATTTTCGGGACGTTGAGAGTAACTTTTTGTTGATTTGTTTCCTTATTTAATCGTCGGGAGTGGGGAGTGCAACAAAACTTTTGTTTTGATACACTCCTAATACTTTGCCATCTGCGACATCTGTTACTCGCACGCAGCAGATGTTGTTTTTTGTAACCTCGTCTCGGACTGCGACTTCAAGGTAATTGCCTGAATTGCCAATCCAGTATTCACCTTTTTTTTGCTCAATAAGCACTTCGACGACTTTGTTTAATTGGCTATGCATAAAGTCCAGAGCGTTCTTCTGTGCCAATGCTACTGCCTGCTTTGCACGCTTGCGACGTACTTCTTGGCTAACTTGATCGGGCATGTTAAAAGCACGGGTTTTCGGTCGTGGGGAAAATGGGAATATGTGCATGTCGGAAAATCGGGCAGTGGCTATAAAATCTAGCGTTTGCTTAAATTCCGCATCTGTTTCACCGGGGAAGCCGACGATCAAGTCGGCAGTTATTCCACAATCAGGAAACAGCTTTCTGAGGTTGGAAATTGATGTTGCAACTGTCGCCGTTGTGTACTTACGCCCCATTCGAAGAAGGGTGTCGTCACAACCGCTCTGAAGCGAAAGATGAAAATGATTGCAAAGATTATTGATTTTCGCAAGCTCGTTACAAAAAGACTCGTCGAAGACACTTGGGTCGAGCGAGCCGAGCCGAATCCGGGAGCTTGGCACGGCATTGCCTATTTCCCGAATTACATCTATCACGGATAGGCTTGCACCGAGGTCTTTGCCATATGATGAAATCTCAATTCCTGTTATGACGATTTCCTTAAAGCCTTGCCCGGCAAGCCTTTCGGCTTGCATTACGGCACGGTCTAGTGGCAGAGAACGCACACGTCCTCGTGCAATTGGAATTATGCAGTATGCGCAGAAATTGTCGCAACCGTCCTGCACTTTCAAAAATGCACGAGTTCTTCCGGCAGTGCCACCCAAAGGTAGTTCTTCAAATTGGTTACTGAGCGCAAAGTCTTGCTCGGAGTCAACCGTAACCTGATTGAGGGATTGAAGTGAGTTTTGCTCGGAGTCTTGGTTTATAATCCGGCTGGAAGCAAGGTCTACATTTTCTCTCGAAATTACGGATTGCGAAGCCGAAACAGCTTTTTCAATATCCGAGGCGAATCCGTGTCTGTCTCCGCTACCGCCAATGATGTCTGCACCCAGATCTTTAGCTGCATCTGATTCGAGCTGAGAGAAGCAACCGCACACGGCAATTAGTGCATCGGGCTCAGATTTTTTCATACGGCGAACAGCCTGTCGCGATTTTCTTACGCTTTCAGCCGTAACCGCACAGGTATTGATAATGCACACATCACAGCCGTCACCGGGCTTTGCAAGTGCATGCCCCTTGGATATGAGCATACTTTCGATTGCTTCGGTTTCGACTTGGTTGACCTTGCAACCGAGAGTTGTGGTGCAAAAATTCATACTTGAATTGCCTTTCACAGGAATATTGGAAGGGTAACTATACAACCCCTATAACACGCAGAATGTAAACGCCTGCAGTGCAGGTAAATATAGAAAATAGCGACGACAGCAAGATGATATTCGATGCAAGCTGTCCGTCCGAGCCCATGTTTGAAGCCATTACATAACTTGCTACGGCAGTGGGTGCACTGTACAGCACGAAAAGGATGACAATCCCCTCAGTATTTATACCCATGTGCATAGCGATCGGAATAAAGATCAAAGGCATAATGACAAGCTTTAGTGCACAAGCAATAACAGTAGGGGAGAGCCTGGCTTTGACTTTGGAAAAATCCATGCTTGCGCCTATGATAAGCAGAGCAAGCGGTGCAGTAAGGTCAGATACAAAATTGATTGATGTATCCAAAATAAAAGGCATATTAACAGGAAGCAATGAGAAGCATATCCCGGCAAAAATGCCTATAATCAGCGGATTTTTAACTATGCCCAAGACAATGGAGAGCAACATGCCTTTAGATGCAAGCTTTTGCCCGGAATGAATTGTGAGGATAATTACTGATAAGATGTTAAAGAGCGGAATTACAAGGATAATAGTGGCAACAGAGAGAACAGAGTCAAAGCCTAGTATGCCCGGAACTAATGATATGCCGATTATGACATAGTTACCACGGAAGCTTCCTTGTATAAATGCGCCTTTCATTTTCTTGTCAGGAACTAATATTGCAGCCACACCGCAACAGATTAAGAAGAAAATGATTAAAGAGATTATAGTAAATAGCATGAATCTAACGTCAAGTATCTGCGAAAAATCTGCCCCTGACACATTGGCAAAAATGTTAACAGGAAAGGCGACCTTAAATACCATAGCGTTTATTTGACTCGTGGTATGAGCATCTATAAGCCCTATCTTGCGAATCACAATCCCAAGCAGCATGACAAGAAATATAGGCACAACGGCATTGACACTAAACATCAGATCATTTAACATAATTACTCCATAATAATTTGCTTAAGTGGCAAGTCTATCTTCCATGCCTGTATTCTATGCCGGGCATAAGTGTTATTCTAGAGTAACACATAAGCTCCGAAACAGTGACAAATTGATAACCACGAGTCAGAAGTGCAGGAACAATACGTCTAACAGCGTGAGCTGTCGGTTCGTGGATGTCATGCATGAGAATTATATCTCTGTCACGGACATGGTTCATAGTTGCATTGAATATAGCGGTTTGGGATCTGCTTTCCCAGTCACGAGTGTCAAGTGACCAGTGTATCAGAGGAAACCCCATGCTCTCAAGCACGCCTTCAACTCTCCTGTTTGTTGCACCATAAGGTGTTCGAAGAAGTGTGGGGGTTATCCCGGTGACATACCTTATTGCATTACTTGTGTCTGTGACTTCTGTTCTTATTTGTTCGTTAGAAAGCCTTGTCAGGCTGCGGTGTGACCAAGCATGACTTGCAATCTCATGACCTGCATTCGCTGTGCGCCTAAGAGTTGCGCTATTAGCTGAAATGCGGCTTCCGAGCACAAAGAAAGTAGCGGGAACGCCATGCTCGCCCAGAGCATCAAGAACTAAATTTGTGTTAGAGGATGGTCCATCGTCGAAAGTAAGGGCGACGACCGGGCGATTTGGGTCAAGTAGCCTTACTGTGCTGCCGGGACCTTCGTAAGGAGTAGTCGTATACTCTATACGAAGACTGCCTGCGCCTAAAGTTATAGAGCGACTTTCGGGATTCCATCTAAGAGAGAAACCCATAGCATCAGCGATATCACGTGTTCTGAAAAAAGTTTCGCCACCAATATGGATTGTCGATAAAGTATGCTCATTGTTGTTAATGGAAATGCGTGTATTTGTAAAAGTTCCTGTTTTTACATTAGTAGGACGAAGGGATAATTCGCCCCCGACCGGATTATATGGGCGACCAATTTGAAGCTGGATAATTCTTAACTCTGAGTTCCAGTCAACGCTAAATTGCATAAGTGAGCCTGATAGCATACTCGCCAAATCACGGATTCTTATATGATTCTGACCAAATAAATTAAAAGTATGGAATCTATGCACTTGATTATTTAAGGTCACGACAGAATTACTGCGAACAGCGTTGATGACATGGGGTTTTGCGCCATTGGCAGCATAAACGGGCGTTGCAATGACGAAAAATATTATAGCTGTGAGCAATAAGGCGATTAATTTATTTAGAATTCTTAGATTAAATATATGTGATTTCATTACAGACCTTTTAGAATGTATTTTTGTCGTTAATGAGGGGAAAGAAGCTCCCCTCATTATTCATAAGTGTGCGGTTCGAAGTCGTCGTCTATTTCGTAAGCATGGGCAGGAGCGGGTCTGGCTGATGCGAAATATTCAGTTATTGCCTCTACGTATGCTATAGCAAGCCTTTCCATAAACTGGGGATTCATAAGTCGTGCACGGTCGGCATCGTTGGTGTGAAATCCGTTTTCAGCTAGGACAGCAGGCACATTGTGCTCACGAAGTATAAAGAAATTGCCCCTTCGAGGTCCGAGATTGTGAAACCCGGTTTGCTCAATATGCTCAAGCAGAGTAATCGCAAAATTACGGCTTCGTGCTTCATGAGAAAATCCACTAAAGTAAGTGCGAGTGTTGGGGTGCGAAGTCGAAATATGAAACACCATTGCTCCGTGGACACTTGTGTTGATAGGGCGGGCAGTGGCATTAGAATGTAGGGATATCACAAGAAAATTGTCAGCGATTAGGGGGTTGTCTTGAAGTTCGAAGATTCTTTGCAAATAAGGATGTATGGTTCTTTCCGGGTCAAATGGAGTGTTAGTGAAGATGGTTGCATTTTCACGAGGATTGTCAATAATGCTCTGCATTACATCGATAAGACTTAATATTTCATATACATCGGCATCCGGATACTTGAGGTTTTCTGACATGCGCTGAAGAAAAGACACCTTTTGCTCCGGGCTTTCGCTTATATTGCGTTCATGCTCTAAAGAAAGTCTTAATTGCTCTGCTAACAGGGCTTCGAGTGCCCAGATGTTAATCATCGCAGTGCGAGCCGGGAGAGTGACATTGGCTCCTGTCGGTCTGGTCATAAGTACGGTTGCGCCTCGTGCTTCTAAAAGAGGCTTTATGCGCAGTGCAAGGTCAAGCATAGCGACTTGTTCGTCATAGCCCCTAAATACATTGGTGCTACCGATGCCGTGACCGGGATCAAGAATTATGACCCTACCGGATAAATCGTGAAAAACCGCCCCTGAACTCGAGGTGTTTGCCAGAGCCTTGGGCGAGATAAGCGAAGTTAGTATTACAAAAATCAATAACAGTGCAAATTTTCGTCGAAACATAAATCAAATTCTCCTATTCTTCCATAGTACAAATAGCATGAAGTTACTAATTTGTCAAGAAATCCGACAGTATATTAATGTAAATGAAACAATTGACATAATCAAATTAGTTACTATATAATATAATGATAAAAAATTATCACCTGATTAGGAGGATGTAAGCATGTCCAAAGAGAGAATTTTCAACTTTTCTGCCGGCCCATCAGTATTGCCACTACCGGTGCTTGAGCAAGCTGCTGCAGAGATGACCAATTATCGAGGCAGTGGTATGTCGGTCATGGAAATGAGCCACAGAAGCAAAGTTTATCTTAACATCTTTGAAGAAGTCAAGTCAGACCTAAAGAGAATCATGAAAATTCCTGATACGCACGAGATTTTGTTCTTGCAAGGCGGTGCGACACTCCAGTTTTCAGGAGTTCCTCTAAACCTCATTGGCAAAACAGGAAAAGCTGACTATGCCATTACCGGCAACTTCTCGGGATTAGCTGCTAAGGAAGCTAAAAAGTATGGCGAAATCAGCATTGCTTGTGACACAGAAGATAAGAACCATACATACATTCCCGCACAAAGCGCACTTAAGTTAGACCCGCAAGCATCGTATTTCCACTATTGTTCCAACAATACGATTTACGGTACGGAATGGAAATATATACCCGAAACAGGCGATGTTCCGCTGGTCTGTGACATGTCATCCAATATACTGTCAGTTCCTTTGGATGTTTCAAAATATGGCGTTATCTATGCAGGTGTTCAGAAGAATATGGCTCCGGCAGGTGCAGCGGTTGTGATCTTAGACAAGTCACTTGCAGGAAATGAACATCCGCTTACTCCGAAACTCATGAGCTATAAGGTCAACATCGATGGCGATTCGATGCACAATACACCGCCTTGCTATACGATATACATGCTGGGCTTGGTGCTCAAGTGGCTTGATACCCAAGGTGGTGTCGAAGGTATGGAAAAAATCAAGACGGCAAAAGCGAAAATTATATACGATGTGCTTGACGAGAGCAAGATGTTTATCGGTTGTGCAGAAAAAGAAGCACGTTCGGATATGAATGTGACATTTAGAAGCGAAAGCGAAGATTTAGACAACAAATTTATTAAAGCAGCGACAACTGCAGGCTTTGATAATCTAAAGGGACACCGTGTGTTGGGCGGTATGCGTGCATCAATCTACAACGCAATGCCGACAGAGGGTGTTGAGAAACTTGCCTTGTTCATGCGTGATTTCGAGAAAAACAATTAGTTAAATCGATTTATGAGAGAGGAATTTGGTTTTATGTACAAAGTTAAATTGCTTAATAATATCAAGTCCCCGGAGCTTGAAAGGCTTTGTGGCACAAAGTACGCTGTCTCAGCCGAACATGAAGATTCTGATGCGATAATCGTCAGGTCTGCTAAGCTGCATGATGAGAAGTTTAGCGAAGACTTGCTCTGTATTGCCCGTGCGGGAGCGGGAGTGAATAATATTCCTCTTGAGCGTTGCGCAGATGAGGGTATTGTAGTCTTTAACACGCCGGGAGCTAATGCTCAAGGTGTCGTGGAACTTGCTTTATGCGGACTGTTTTTATCGACTCGTAACATCATAGGAGGTGTCGAGTGGGTAAAATCTGTAGCAGACAAGGGCGACGAGGTTGCAGCTCTTGTTGAAAAGCAAAAGGCGCAATATGTCGGACCTGAGATATTTGGGAAGACTCTTGCTGTCATAGGTCTGGGTGCAATTGGTGCGAAAATCGCCAATTCCGCAAGTTTGCTCGGCATGAAGGTAATGGGTTATGACCCGTACATGTCGGAAGCGGCAGCTAAAGGCTTGCTTTCGGGAGTTACTAAAGTAGATGATCTTGATAAAATCTACAAAGAAGCAGACTTTATCTCGCTCAACCTGCCATACATGGAGTCAACAAAGCACTTTATAAGTCAAGCAACAATCGCGAAGATGAAGCAAGGCGTGCGCATTATCAATATGGCAAGAGCAGAGCTTGTATGTGATGACGGGATTCTCAGTGCACTTGAGTCGGGTCATGTCGCTTGTTATGTGACGGACTTCCCGAACGGCAGGATTGCAGGTGCTGCGGGTGTAGTTCCGATACCGCATCTTGGTGCATCAACTCCTGAGAGTGAAGACAACTGTGTCGCAATGGCTTGTGATGAGATCATAGAGTATTTAGAAAATGGAAATATAATAAATTCTGTCAATCTGCCTGCGGCGAACCTGCCACGCTCAGGAACTTCACGCCTGTGTGTAATATATAAGAGCGAAGCGGATATGGCAGAGAAACTAAGCAGCGCAATTTCAGGGCTTGGGGGAGATATCAAAGAGATATTAAACGCAAGCAAGCCGAATGCTCACTCATATATCATAGTCGAGCTTAACAAAGCGCCTGAAAATCTTGAAGATGCTGTAAAAGCAGTCGATGGAGTGATAAGAGTCAGAGTTCTGCCGTAATAACCACAATAAGCCACCCCACCGCCGTGCGGTGCCCCTTTGTTTGTGTGAAAGGGTGCCACGTAGTGGTGGGGATAGTCTTGAAAGCAAGGTGATTAATCATAGAAATCAAAACAATGCTCATAGTAAATCCCGCTTCGGGCAAAGGTGTCTCTAAATCTGCCCTGGGCACAATAATATCAAAACTGTGCAGTAGCGGACATGTGGTAACAGTCTATTTTTCAGGAGAGCTTTATCCTGAACAACTGGCATCTAAATATGCCAAAGAGTATGATTTGGTTGTATGTGTCGGGGGAGATGGCACGCTTAGTCATGTTATATCAGGGCTGTTGCGCTCGGGGATATCAACACCTATTGGCTACATTCCAACCGGCACAGCTAATGACATTGCCACTACACTAGGAATATCCAAAATGCCTTCCGAGGCAGCAAAAAAGATAGTCAAGGGCAAGCCTCTTGACCTGGATATTGGCTTGTTTGCAGGAAGATATTTTACATATGTTGCAGCGTTTGGAGCTTTTACAAGAGTTGCATACTCCACACCTCAAAATGCAAAGCGCTCCTTTGGACATCTTGCTTATGTGGTTAGCGGATTTGCGGAAGTGGCACAGATTAAGGCGAGAAGAACTGTGGTAGAATATGATGGAAATATTGTGACAGGCGACTTTGTTTTCGGCGCTGTCGTTAACTCTACATCAGTTGCGGGCTTTTTAAAGCTTGATCCTAATCGTGTGGATCTGTCTGATGGAATGTTTGAAATAGTGCTTGTTCGGCAACTAGCCGATCCTGCGGGATTTGTGGATTTGATGGCGAGCCTTACGAGGAAGACCTATGATGGGGATAATATTCAATTGCTTCATGCTTCTCGTGTGAAGTTTACATTTGAAGAAGATGTCGCATGGACAGTCGATGGCGAAGACGGCGGTGAGCACAGGGAAGTGGAGATAAACAATTCTCACAAAGCAATTAGGATTATTGTTTAAGAGGTAGTTATGATTTTTAATGTACTGGCGATAGGTGATGTGTGCGGACGGACAGGACTTGATTTTCTATGTGAGAAACTCCGCAGCTACAAGAAGCTTGCAGGCATTTCGTTTACAGTTGTTAATGGGGAAAATACAGTTGGCATAGGGATTACTCCGGCAGATGCGCAGGAACTTCTTGATGCAGGGGTAGATGTTATAACTTTGGGAAACCATACATGGGGCGTGCAGAAGATAAATCGATTTCTCGATGATAACAGGTATATTCTTCGTCCTTCTAATTTCGCTCCGCAAGTTCCGGGGCGTGGTTGGGGTGAGTATGAGACTGAATTTGGAAGCATCTGTGTGATTAATCTTATTGGGCGTGCGCAGATGCTTTATAACAGTGAAAATCCTTTTTTCGAAGTTGACAGGATTCTTAAGCAGGTTGAGTCTAAGATTGTACTTGTTGATTTTCATGCTGAGGCAACGAGCGAAAAGCTTGCGATGGCGTATTATCTCGATGGTAGGGCTTCCGCTGTTTGGGGTACGCATACACATGTTCAGACGTCAGATATCCGTGTTTTTAAAGGTGGAATGGGGTATATTACAGATTTGGGCATGACGGGAGCGTATGAGTCTATTATCGGTATGGAGCAAAAAGAGCCTATTTCGAGGTTCTTGGGTAATCCTAATAATCGCTTTGAGCCTGCGGTCGGACCGGCAAAGATTGAAGGTGCGATTTTTGGAATTGATAGTGAAACGGGCAAATGTGTCACCGCCGAAGCTATCAGGATAATGTAGTATAAAGAGAGCTAACCTATACAAATCGTCGTTTCTCTGTGATAAGAGAGACGGCGATTTTATGTTGGAAACTCTGCTTCAAAAAAATATTTTTCGACGTGAAAAATATTTTTTCTACACGATTTTCATCAAATATATTTTAAGAGTGATGAATTTTTACACATTTGCAAACCAGTTTGTGTTAAATTTTACACATTTAGCGCAGTTTTTTTGCCCCGAAATGATGAAGCAAACGATGATTGACAGATCTGAATATTTTAGCTATGTTAGCATTAGCGCTGTAGGCAACAGGCAATCAGCCAAATCCCCCAAATCCCCCAAATGACTCTTGCCAATACCTACAAATATGCTATAATATTTTTATCTCAAGGAGAGCTCCATCGTGGCAAAACTGGCGTACACATTTAAGACTGATATTCTTTTCAAAATGCTATTTGTAAAATATCCCGAACTACTGAAAAGACTGGTCGCTGAGCTACTCAGCATCGAACACGAAAGTATCGAAGAATTTCTGATTACAAACCCGGAAATAGTGCCTGATAATTTAGGCGACAAGTTTTGCAGACTTGACATCAACATGCTCGTAGACGGACAAAAGGTAGACTTGGAAATCCAAGTAAATGATGAGAAAAATTACCCTGAGCGTAGCCTATATTATTGGGCTAGAGAGTTTTCATCAGCGCTGAGCGAGAAAGGCAAGTATATCGACCTGCCCCGAACGATAATCATAAGTATAATTGCATTTGAGCTTTTTGATTGTAATGATTACCATTCGGAATTCAGGGCACTTGAAGTTACTCGACATACGCAGCTAACAGACAAGATGAGTCTGCACTATTATGAACTTCCCAAGCTCCCTGATTCAGTAAGTGCAAATAACATCAGAGAATTGTGGCTAAAATTATTCGAGGCAGAAACAGAAGAAGATTTAGAAAAAATAGAAGCACTGGGGGTGCCGATAATGACTGAGGCAGTACAAGCTTATCACCATGTAGCAACATCGTCTGAATTTCGTGAAAGAGAGCGTTTGTGGTCTAAAGCTCGTCATGATGAAGCGCAAGCTTTGTATAATGCGAAAAATCAAGGTGCGGAAGAAGAACGTGAGAAATGGGAAGGCATAGTTGCGGAGCAAGGTGCAGCACTCGCAGAACAAGGTGCAGCACTTGCGAATAAAGATGCAACAATTGCGGAAAAAGACACTGCACTCGCAGATAAAGATGCAATGATCGCTAAGCTCGAAGCAATGCTCCGCACCCAAAATAAGGAAAATTGAAGACAAAATCACCAAATCGTCGTTTCTCTGTGATAAGAGAGACGGCGATTTTATGTTGGGAACTCTGCTTCAAAAAAATTTATAAAAAAATTTTAAAATCCGATAGACACTTTTTGATTTTCCACCCTATAAGTAAGTGAAAGGAAAGTTAAACAGCAATTAAAGCCTGCATACAATGCTCTTTCGAGGCAAGGGAAATTCTAAATTAAATGTGTTCTCCCGAACTTTTTTTAAGCCTCGATATGACCAAGAGGTATCCAACGGGGGGGTTATAGACCGGATATAGGCTTGAGGTAATACGAGTTATAAATTATTTCCCTTGCGCCGAAAGAGTATTGATAGAAAATCATAAATAAATAATGAATAAGGATGGAAGAAAGAATGAGAAAAGAAGCAAGAAGAATTTTGGCTCTGCTGCTTGTCATGGCAATGACGGCAGTAGCAGTCGCCGCATGTGCAGACAGCGAAAGCCCCCCCCCCGCTGAAGCAGTAAATGCGCCTTCGGGAGCAGCAGCCACGAACCTCGAAGAAAGAGATGACGAAGATCAGCCTTACAGTTCAGAGGGAATGCTTGAAATTGAACCCACAACAGATGCACAACCGTTGGTAGGTTCATGGCTGTGGATGAACATGCCTTATTATGTGTTTGATGCAGATGGTAGCGGTACAATGAGCGGAACAGGAGATATCCTTTGGACAGCCGAAAATGGTGTGATATCTATTTGTACTACTCCTGCGTTATGCGGCAATAGATGTCTTGCTCCTGCAGAGTGGTATTACGAGATTGACGGAAACCGCTTGACTTTATCAAGTACGATAATACCTGATATGGTCTTTGAATACACAAGGGGGTAGTGAACATCTATGGAAAACACTAAATTACCGGGAAAAAGCTTGATTTTAGTATCAAGTATCTTATTTATAATTGGATCGGGCATAAACATTATAGTTTCAATACCAATGTTATTGACGGCTGATTACTGGGATAGGACTTTGCCAATATTTATGCCGTGGAGTATATGGTACATTTTTGCAATTGTTGTGTCGTTATTTACAATATTTATTGCAATACGAGGCATTAAATTCTGTAATGTTGCGGAAAAAGCAAGTGGGTTATTCACACTAGGCATAATATCTTTGATAATTGCAGCAATCGTAATTGTCTTTAACCTTACAACTTTAGGATTTACACCACTTGCATTTGCAGGTGTGTTGTGGCCGGTTCTATATACAATCGGAGCATCGAAGAATAAGCGTATGATGTAAATAATAGAGGGAGTGCAGCAAAAGTCACGAAACAGTGCGATCTGGGGGATTTCGTGACATTGCTGTGACAAGCAAAGTGTATACTTATTACAGCGTGCGAATTAAACCATAGCAAAAAATATTATGTTTTTCTATTTAAACTTCAAGATCCATATAGACACTTTTTGATTTTCCACCCTATAAGTAAGTGAAAAGGAAAATATCACACACAGAAAGGATGATTAATATTGGATGAGACTATGCAGTTTAATAACGTAGGGCATTCGTCTCATCACACAATGAGGATAGAAATGCCGAAAGTACCAAGAGTATTTATAAACCACGCTAGAATTAAATTAATACTGTGCCATACCGCAGAAGAATTTGGGCACGAAGAACAGCAAGCTTTATATTTCTATTGTTACTTAGGAGCATCAATCAGCGAGATTTCCGAAAAAGTTGGATTATCTCAAAATCACGTAGCAAGTGTATTAGGGCTATATTCGGAAAGATTAACAAGCCAGTTAAACCTTTTCAAAAGAGCCATGTCATATGATGCAAGTGATGTGCTGTCTGTTAGCGAAATACTTATCCCGCAAACACACAACATAACTTAAGCGCAGGACAGGTGATGGGAGCTTCTTTCCCCTCAGCTTAACATCAACCGGTGAGCATAAACAGTGAGGAACTAAAATGTCTATTATAAAGTCTGACGACAACGACTTTCACACTTTAATAGAACGGCTAAAAGATGGTGATGAAACAGCCTTTGAAGAAATTTATAAAAGGTGTTGCGCCCCCATTTCTTTCCTATGCCAAAAATTCTGCGACAACAAAGAAGATGCGGAAGAAGTTGTACAAGACACATTTTTAATAGCACATAGAAAGGTATTAGACCTACGAGGCGAAACCCTCTTGGCATACTTGCGGAAGATTGCAATACACGAGTGCTTCCGTAAGCGCAGCAAAAACCGCCTCGACTATGAATATCTAATACACACAGACAGTATAGCCGAAACGCTACCGGAGCAAGACGAAAGCTTTCTGCCGGAAGAAGCATTGCAAAACAAAGAACTTCAAAAGCAGCTTCTGATGATAATAAACCAACTACCGAAAAATAGACGAGAAATGGTATATCTATACTATTATGCGAGCTTTAGCACAGAAGAAATAGCCCGACTATACGACTGTACGAGCTCAACGGTGCGCAACACATTGTCTGCTGCAAGAAAAACAATCAAAACCAAGTTTGAAGGCACAGACAGCAGTACCGTCAAAGGTTTGGCACTCATGCCACTTTCCGCTGTACTTATTATGGAAGAACAAGTATTCGCAGCGAGCTATGTGCCAATGGCAGCCCCAAGCATCGCAGCTACAAACGCTGTAGTCACGGCAGCTGCCGTAACAGCCAAGTCAGCCACAGGCTATATAATTGCAGCATGTATCACGGCAGCATGCGGAATATCATTAGCGACATATCTTGTATTATCGCCGGATGTGGCAGGATACGAACCGGCATACTATATATATAACGAGGTTCATACACAGGTGGACGAACAAGAAATTAAGCCGAATCTGCACGATGCGCAAGAACCTATCGAAGACGAAGAATCGGAATATGAGCCACAAGTGTATGAGCAGGAAATCTACGAACCACACGCCGAAGAACCATACGAGGCACCCGAAGAAGATGAGCCGTATGAACCGTATCAGCCGCAAGCGGCAGAAGAACCACCCTACGAACCTCCGCCTGTAGAAGAACCACAAGCGGTAGAGGAATCAATAGTATACGAACCGGTTGCAGAGGAAGAACACTACGAGCCGGAGGAAGCAGAAGAACCTAATGCCGAGGATGAGCCTGACGAACCGGAGCCGGAAGAAGACCCCGAACTCATACAAGAATCTGAACCAACAGACAGAACGCCGGAAATTCTAGCGGCACTCGCAGCGGCGAACAATGTGGATGCAATCAGCGGCTTCATCAACTATTACGGCTTTGTTTTTGATACGCAGATACAAATGTCTACGGATTTACGGTTTAGATTCTACGTAACCAACGAGGGTAGCGGTGATATCCTAATCGGTATTGCGACCTACGAGGGCAGTAGCGTATGGCGCATGAGGTTCGAGCATTTTGCAGGAGGACAAATGCCAGCCGACAGGACAGACCTATTCCAATGGATGAGCGAAGTGTAAAACAGCGTATAATTCAAACATTTCCACAACAACGGTGCAATGTTTTTTAGATATATTACAACTCAATGATAGAAATAATTATACGAGGAGGAATGACATGGCAGGACTGTATTTGGTGCAAAAACAACCTACCAAGAGCATAGTAGCGTTGAGGTTGATAAATACGCCAAGCGATACAACGGACGTTACGACTGGCAATACAGCCGATGAGGGTTCTTTATACGGTGATAATAGCATCGATGCAGATTGCGGCAACGACGATTACTGTGAAGAATGTATTGCATTTACAAAATGTGACAAAAGTTAATTATACCAAAAACAAAACAGATGCAAACATATTTAAAAATAATTAAATGGGAGAAAAAATAAAAGTGAGAAAACGAATGAAGAACAAAACTACCGGGGTTAAGAAAACCCTAAATAGAGTAATAGCACTCGTACTGGTGCTGCTTATTTCCATGAGCACTATAGCCGTAATGGGTGTGGAGCACGTCGATTATCCGGCAAATGACGATGTATATACATATGTATATATGAATGATTCAAACGAAGACACAAGCCTTGCAGAAATGCCGGAAGAAGAAAACGGCTACGGCGAGTACAATGCAGAAGATTACCTTGCATATGACGACGGGTATGCCGATTATGATTATGGCTATGAAGATTCTTCATACGAAAATGGCGAAGAAGAGTATGGTTATGAAGAATATGATTACGACAGCAACCATAGCGACGATGATTATGGTTACGGCAGCAACTATAACGACAATGATTATGATTATGACAGCAACTATAACGACAATGATTATGGTTACGACAGCAACTATAGCGACGATGATTATGGTTACGACGGTAACTATAACGACAACAATTATAACGACGATAATTACTACTACACCGAAGATTACGACGAGGAAGAAGAATATGAATACACATTACCGACCGGTATAAATGGCATTGTTCCTGCTAATGGCGGGCTTTCTGTTCGTTTAGAAGGCGAAGGTCAAAACGTGACATTTGCACCAGGCGCAGAATTTGTAGGCGGCATCTTCACGTCAAGCATAACGCCACAATGGCTGCATGTAACAGCGAACTTTTATCATAACATGGCAACCACTGGAGTCATTGAAGTTTCTCTTGTAAATGGCTTGGCATTTGCCAATGAAGGTGGCGGGATTCCCGGTCTTCAGGTAACGGGAACTAACCCCGGTACAAATCACGTAAATAACTGGGGTAATTTTAATGCGGCACTACTACCGGAAGCCTTAGAGGGTGTTATCACAAACGTAACATATGTGCAAAACCCGGCAATTACACAACCCATCTCCGGCAATGTATATCAACCTCGTGCCGGCACAGTTAGATTCTACGTTGCACCCGGCACTACCAGTGTAACCCTTACGATACCAATTGTATCTGACTGGGCATTTGCTTTAGAAATGACAGGCGGCACTGCAAGCAACCACATGTACCGCCCAAACCCAATTACCGTAACTGTGTATGAGGGTGGAGCATCCATAGGTACACAGGTACTGGACAGATACCGCTTTACCGGGGATGTACGCATTCGTATTTATAGAACGACAGAGACTTTGATTCGTCCGGACCCAGTGTCTGGTGATAGGACTTGGTCTTCATTAGTTAGGATAGGGCAGCATGCAACAGGCTCTGCCAGCCAAATTAATAATGCAGGACAGCTTCTGCACGAGACTATAACATTTACTATTAACGTACCAAAGTGGCTTACAGATGGAGCTCCTGACCTGTCCGTAGAACGCATAGGTTTGACGGATGATAGTTTCTTTTATGAAATAGAAACTCCGCCTACCGGCACTAATCACTTTGTACACATAACCATTACTCAAGCGGATCTTTCGCCTGTTGGAACTAGCTTTCAAGCCTTTAGAATACATGGAATAGTTCCGGACGATGCACTGCCAACACCGGAAACTACGCCACCCGGTATGCCAGCTACACCACTTGCAAGTGGTTCGCAGATTGTTTCAATAGGGCCTGCACCAACCACAACAACTTTAACGACTGCTAATGTCATGCGTATTGTAATTCCGCCGGCAGCTCAAAACTTTTTGACTGTTCGTCCTGCAACTCAAGTGACTACAAGTTTTTCCGGCAGGCCGTCTGATTCTATTCTGCCTCAACTCGGCGGTTTTCTTGTAGAGAATACATTTGGAGTGCCACTTACAGACCAGGCGATGTTTGTTGAATTTACTGAAGCTTTGCCGTATATCGGTGTACGTGCTATTAGAGTGCCTACCGGGGAATACGGTATCCAAAACATTGTAGCCACTACAATGATAAGAGACTCTGCAACGGGAGCTTGGACACTGGGTAGAGAAATTACAGCAGCTACCTACCCAAGCATGCTTCTTCGTACTGGTAATTCACACAATACTCCATGGCGCACTCTTAACTTCCACTTTCCTACAGCGGCTGAATTGGCTGCGGGTATTGTAGCACTGGATGCAAATGAGTTTATTGTATCTCTCTATTACGAAATGGTTGGGGATGTACCATATAATGCGACTTTTGCTCCATCCCATCCATTTCAGACTCTTGGTGCTAGCAGCTTTTTATACTATGGTCAATTATTTAATGCCATACCGGCAGGAACAATAGTGCCCGCATATGCAACAGTAGGTGAACGTATTGTTGGCAGCACAAATGCTAATGCAGATGGCATCCATGCGACACTTCGAACATCTGCAAGAACAGAGATGGTTGCTTCGGCAAGTACTGCTTTCTCGTTTACTACAAGCGTAGCTGGCGGGCTTCAGGGCAATATGGCACTCCCATCTACAGTAATAGTAGGCGGCAATACACATTATAATGCAAGCGTTTCATTTAATAGAGAAGCTCACCAGCGAGGTGGGGCAAATGTGCTTGGTGTGCAAGGATTCTACGTTTACTTGCGTTCTCCTGGTGACAATTTTGAGTTTAACAACATTAGAGCAACAGGCGATGTGATACAGCCTGATGGAACAACTCAAAGAGTTACATGGAGTAATAATCCTAACGATAGCCATGGCAGTCTTATAGTTTCACAATTAACAGACTCTTTTGGATACCCGGTGCTGCGCCTGTCTTTACCCGAAGTTATGCTTGGGCATTTTAACCACGCCTTAGCTACTCATGGCAATCTTGTAGTAACAATGGATATAACTGCAAGACCTACAGCTCCAACAGGAACTGTATTATACAATGAAATGTTTCTTATTAATGCGATGAGTAGTGATATTAATGCGGGGGGAGCATCTTCCTATCTTCACAGGCAAATGGGCCCTGCTACCGCTGCTAACCCAACAGCTTTCTATATTATTAATGACATCAGGGCAGGCTCGGGCGTAAGAGTTGCTACTGCTACTGCAAACCAAGGCATTATTGTTATGGGAGAGGCTAACCTGCTTGTAACTACCCATTTACAACGCGTACACAATGGTGAGCAAATAGGCGGCTGGCACACTTACAACCCGAACACCTCTGCCGGTATGATAGTATTGGGTAACCAAGATGCTGTTGACTATCGTATACGTTTAGTTAATAACTCGCCTAACCCTGTTGGTGGTTTTTATGCAATGGTGCCTCTGCCACGGAGCGGAGAGGCTGCACACATCCCATATTTACAGGATGAAGCATTTGGGTTCCCTCTGTACCTTACAGGGCCAATTACAGATTTACCTCCGGGCTTTACCGTCAGGTACGCAACAAACTATGCGTTAACTGCAGGTGATGCAAACTTTGTAGATGTTGCAAATATCACCGACTGGAGCACTATTCGCACAGTGCAAATTTTATCAACTCACCCTATTCCGGTTGGTGCAGAGCCAATTGATCTTGTATTTCGCATGACACCGAATTGGAATACGATTATGCAAAATGTAGCATACTGGAATGGTGAAACGAATATCTACTCTTCACGAATCTTCCGTGATGTAACAGGCTTTATGGCAGGCTATATTTCCAGTGCACCTGTTGCGATGCGATTATATCTTGGCGAAGTTTTCGGCACAGTGTTTCGTGATGCAAACGCAAACGGTGTGCAAGATACCGGTGAGCTTGGCATAAATGGTGTAACCGTTAATGCTTATGCCCCGGATGGTGTCCTTGTTGCCACTACCACGACAGCCACTATAGACGGTCAAGCCGGACGCTTTAGGTTTACAGGGCTGGATTTAGGTCAGCAAGTGAATATCGTGTTCATTAACCCTGATGCTACGGAATATCTCTTTACAAATATACTGCCGACTCACACACCGGGCTTGAATGTGCCTTTAAGTCATGCAAATGCTACGGCTAGCGACGTTTCTGCAAGTGTGAATATAACCGGAGGATGGCAGTTTGGGCAAGTAAATGCAGGTTTAATCCCGCGTATTACAGTAACCTTTAACTCGGGCACCGGCGGTACCTTTACAGGCACAGGTGACCCATATATAAGAACTGTTGTAGATGTGCCTTTTAACACAGCGGTTGGCGCAGGTAGTGTGCCGGGTGTATCTGTAACAAATCCAACAAACTATATTTTCACAGGATGGAGATATACAGGTCAGGTAGCAAGCACCCCAAACCTGACTTGTGAGCAAGTGGCACTCCGCCTTATTATCGGCAATATCACTTTTTCGGCACAGTATGCGCCTTTATTTAAAGTAAGTTACAATAAAATAGGCGATGTACCTGCAGGTGCGCCAGCTGCACCAGCGGCACGTAATGTTGCTGCGGGTACTCCGGATGTAGCCGGAACACCGATAACTCCTACATATGTATCCGGCTACGAAAATGGTATTGCAGGTATTTGGACATTTAGCGGATGGAAAGCTCCTGCTCCGCTCGGAACTACCTTCACAATGCCTAATGCAAACGTTGTGTTCTCAGGCTACTGGGAATTCTCAGCAGGTACGCCAAATGTAATCTACACTGTGACAGGTGCAAGACCGCCAAGTTACAGCGGAATGCCAGCATCGCCTCAGACTGAGACGTCAGGCACAACCGTAACAATTGAAGGCGTTCCAACAACAACCGAAACGGTAAATTCTGCAGGTACTCCGGGCACTTGGACATTCAATGGCTGGAACCATGCAACAATAACCGGCCCAACGTTTACCATGCCGAACAATAACGTAGAGTTTACAGGGTACTGGGTGTTTACTCCGGACGGCGGTGGGAACGGCACAGATCCTGGATCAAATCCGGCGGTGGAAATCACGAAGTCAGCGCCTCCGACAGTACAGCCAAATACACCATTGACCTATACACTAACTATACGCAATATCGGTGATATTACGCTTACAGGTTTGGTTGTAACGGACGATTTGCCGGTGCAATTGCAAGATCCAAGGAACTTGCAATACCCTACAAACGTAACAGCAGCATTTACAGGACAAACTTTGAATGCAACTATTTCAAGCTTAATGCCTGGGCAATCAGTTACAATTTCGTTTGTTGCAACGGTAGATGCGGCTATAGGCACGGCAATAACTAACACAGCAACGGTAAATGTACCTAGCATGCCGGGCGTTGACGATGAAAGCACTGTCATAACAAATGTGACAGGCGAACAGCTAGAGCTTATCAAAGAGCCTGATAGAACGGTAGTTCGAGTTGGCGAAACGATTAACTGGACTTTGAGAGGTTTCCACAACAATACTGGCGGCGAAGTTACTAATTTCACTATCGTAGATATGCCAGGCAGAGGTTTGAACTTCCAATCGGGTAATCTTCCGGCATTTGCAAATGGTGAGGGTATCACCTACGAAATTAGGTACAGAGTGGCAGGGAGCGACGAATGGCGCACCTATGCGACAGGCATAGATGCGAGCAGACCGTTTAACTTTAGCTTACCGCAGACCGGTAACTTGCACTATACAGATATAGGCTTCTTCTTTGGCAATGTTCCTGCCGACTTTGCAATTAACAATCAGATTGTTCTGACATTTATCGTTGGGACAGGTGCGCCAAACAATATGCTTGTAAATAGATTTTTCTTACTGTATAGCAATGTAGAGCGTGAGGGCGACAGCCCAGAAACCCCAATAGTTACACCAGGCGGCGGTAACGGTGGCGGCAATGGTGGCGGCAATGGCGGCGGAGACTGGACTCCATCTACCCCTGTTGTGCCCGGTACTCCGGCACAAGACCAAATATTCGTTGATTTGGGAGACGAGCAATTGCCGCTTGCACCGGGCTCGGAACAAGACACAGTAACACTTGGCAACGATGAGAATGAAACAGAAGCACTGCAAGGTGGAAACGCACGCACAGGGCGTGTTAATCCACAAACAGGTGATGACTTTAATACTACAGTCGTGATCTTGTTAGCACTGAGTATGCTTGGGGTGCTCGGAGTAATAGTTATAGTACGCAGGAAGATAAAGCATGCGAAGCACTAAGAAGTCCTAGCAGTGCACTAAAGTTCCAATAGCAAACGAGAAGCCGCTGTCATCATAAATGCGATGGCAGCGGCTTTGCTCTTGATAACATGGTATCTGTAATTTGAATTCGGCATTAATTTTTCGATAATAAAAGCGAAAGGGAGATGATTGATGAGCGAAGGTAACGACCGGCGACACTCTTTACTGCCCGTGCAACTTAGAAAAACAAGCATACCAAAAGCATTTATAAAAAACGATGACAGCAGATGGGTGTTATGTGATATTATCAGCGACTTTCATCACAATGAAAAGCAAGCGATTTACTATTGTACTGTTTTTGATGCGACTGTTGAGGACATTGCGAAAAAAATAGAGCTATCCCCAAAGCATGTAGCAAGTGTTTTAGAGCTATATTCAGAAAGGCTTGAGTCTAAGCTAGATTTTTTCAAGATGATTATGCCCTATGATAAGAGTGAGCTGTTACCAATCAGCGAAATGCTTTTCTTAGAATCTGCTCGTTAAAAAATGACAAATATTCGCCGGTTGCATTGACGATAGGCGAATTTTTGTGTTATGATGACGAGTGTTAAAAATGTATTGAAATTGTGCACATGATATGATAACCTTAATGAAATTAACTTAAAATTGGGAGGTAACTTAATAGTGCAAAAAGTTTATGAATTTTTGAAAAATGCGGGTGTGTATTATTTAGCAACAGTTGAAGGGGATCAGCCAAGAGTTCGTCCCTTCGGAACACAGCTTGTTTACGATGGTAAGCTTTACATTCAAACATCTAAATTAAAGCCATGCTCAAAGCAAATGGATAAAAATCCAAAGATTGAGATCAGTGCAATGCACAATGGTCAGTGGCTACGCCTTGAAGCAACTGCGGTCAATGATGATAGTATTGATGCAAAGAAGGCAATGCTAGAAGAGCATCCCAATCTAAAATCTATGTACACAGCGGAAGATCCTAATACCCAAGTGCTTTATCTTAAAGATGCAACTGCTACATTTGCTTCTTTTGGAGGCGAGCCGGAAGTTGTAAAATTCTAAGAATTTTAACTCAGCGTAAAGTTTGAAGTGAGACAGAGACAGTTCCGTTATAATTGGAACGGCTCTCTGTCTCGTTTTAAAGTAGGTGCGAATTTATGAACGAAAATTACAGACAGGGATCTATGTTTGACTCTCCTGAGGCGATAGGACCACTGGCTAGTCGGTTAAGGCCACGGGATTTGCCGGAGTTTGTCGGGCAGAGCCATCTTTTAGGTGATGGCAAGGTGCTCCGCCAGATGATAGATCGAGATATGATTTCTTCGATGATCTTTTGGGGACCGCCGGGTGTGGGGAAGACTACTCTTGCAAGGATAATCGCCGGACGAACGAAGGCTGAATTTGTGGTGTTCAGTGCTGTTACTAGTGGAATAAAAGAAATAAAGGAAGTCATGAACCGGGCTGATAGCATGAGTATGATGGGGGATAAGACCATCTTGTTTGTCGATGAGATACATCGGTTTAATAAGGCTCAGCAAGATGCTTTTTTGCCATTTGTTGAAAAGGGTAGCATAGTCCTTATCGGAGCGACTACTGAAAATCCTTCTTTTGAAATCAATTCGGCGCTTCTGTCACGCTGCCGTGTGTTCGTCTTAAATGCTCTGACACAAGAGGACTTGTTTAAGCTTTTAAAGCAAGCGCTTAAAGACCCACGGGGATTTGGTGAGCAGAAGGTATATATCACGGACGATTTGATTAATATTATTGCAAACTTTGCAAACGGTGATGCAAGAGTGGCTCTGAGTACTTTGGAAATGGTCATTGTCAACGGAGACGTGGACGAAACCGGCACGACAGTTACTATAGAAATGCTTGAGCAATGTATCAGCAAGAAATCACTGCTCTATGATAAGAACGGCGAGGAGCATTATAACATAATATCTGC
>Ga0123355_10003694_pt1 | contig 22070 bp, 11 predicted proteins | sample TergutEmb28metaG_3_FD_89872 | JGI IMG/M metagenome (GOLD analysis project Ga0123355, IMG submission 89872) | Embiratermes neotenicus P1 segment gut microbial communities from Petit-Saut dam, French Guiana - Emb289 P1 | ecosystem: Host-associated > Arthropoda: Insects > Digestive system > Gut ... | reverse complement strand
TATAAATACTAGTAGAAATGAAAGAGTAACTCAACAAGTTTATGACACATACCTACAAATGTTCGATGTATGCACCCTTCGTCACACGGCACACATCGAGGCGATAGTCCAATTCCTGCCATAATCTGCTCAGCAAGTCAGGTGTGATGGTCTCCACAGCCGCGGTAATTCTGTTCTTCAAATCAGGTACGCTCATGGGTTGTGGTGGCACAAACACTTTGTCCTTCACGTAACCCCAAAGGAAGTAGTCACAAGGGTTTAAATCGGGGGACTGCGCAGGCCATGGACATGGAGACCATCACACCTGACTTGCTGAGCAGAGTATGGTAGGAATTGGACTATCGCCTCGATGTGTGCCGTGTGACGAAGGGTGCATACATCGAACATTTGTAGGTACATGCCATAAACTTGTTGAGCCACTCTTTCATTTCTACTAGTATTTATAATTCTGTTCACCGTACTTGTGAATATAATCAACTTCAAAACCGCTCCAATCATTTTGATACACCCGGTATAATGCCAAGAACTTTCGAACAACATATTGTGCTTGCACTTCATGAACAAGAGTTTGACTGGCTATGATCAGTGAGGCATCCCTCAGTCACTTTTCAGATCCAGATGCACTCACTGGGTTACCACAAATAAGAGTCTACAAGTTGATACATTATCTTTAAATGAGTCACTGAACATACCTCAAGAAGCCAGGGCCTCAGTGCTTCGTCAAAAAGCACATCAATGCCAAACAACTCATATGAGCAATAACGAGAAACAAGGTTGGCTCGTGTTAGCTGGCTGATTGATGACTCTCCGCTGACAATCGTCTTGATCACAAGATCAACAAGCCTATTCCACAGAGCCGTAACATCCACACCTTCTTTTTCTAGGTACATCCATAGTGCCTTCACTGTCCTGTTGCAATTCACCAAGGAAAGCAAAGGAAAATAATCAACTGTGTTACATACTATGAATTATCATTTATAAAAATTTCATCTTCAGTTACATCTTCAACGAAACCCACAGCCCAACACCCATCTATATTTTAAAAACCTTATAAAAACTGTCAGTAATTCAATATCTAAGAAATATATTCAAAAGGGATACATTTATATTTTAGGCTTAAATACAGGAATGTTAAACTCATTCTTACAAACTTTCAACCTTTTGTACTCTACTTGTTGTTACAAAGTATGAGATAGTACGATGCTGGCACAAATTAGTTCTTTCCCAGATCAGTACTGCAGATGCTGTAATTGCGCAATTACACCATCTGGTCACAGACAGTTAGTGTAGCAAATGATTAGGTGCTGCACTAACTGGAGAAATAATGAGACTTTACTGGCGATCGAAATTGAATAGGAGACAGATGCAAGTATGTCGTGACATTAGTGACCTGTTGTGTTGCTACCATTCACTAATCATGCACAGTAAACTTCTATAACTCCTCTTTAACTTTTGTTTTAACCCAAATCACAAGAGCGAGATGTGAGGCTTACCACTTGTGCCCTTGGCAAGCTGTAGCATCTTCATTTTGAGTATACTGGCTACTCATCTTGTTAATGCTGTAGTTGGTCAGATGCATGTAGCGGTCACCCAGGCTTGCCATGTCACTGGAGTACTTTACTGAAGTTAGAAATAGGATAAAAATAAAAAGATACAGGTAAAAAACATGAAAACAGAAAAATATTTAGTGCAGAGAAATTATGGGTACCGCCTTTCGGAAGGGTCACACTTAGTTTAACCTTGTGGTGCCAAATGTTATACCTACACATATAACATGCAGTTTGATGCTCAAAACTCCAAATGTTAAATAATTATATCTGCTCTTATGCAGCCCCATTTAAATTACAGTATTCTGCAGATCAATATCGGTATTTAATTCTTGTGCCAAATAGCTAAGATTTCTTGTTATACACACATCACATTCATACTAGCTTTTAGCCAGTTTGGTCAAAATGTAACTTGCTTTAGACCTTTCCCTGTTCCAATTTGAAGAGATATATCATGTATAACAAGCAGAAAATTTCTCAGCCAACTTAGAGGTTATCCGCTTCTCACGGCCTTTGTTCCAGCAGGACAGTATGAGACTAAAGTTCAACGCACTGACCCACGCAGTGTGACATCGTAACATGCACTGGAGTACATGGTACTGTGGTATATGTCTCATTCCGCACTTAAATTAACAGAGACAACTGGGTCAAACAATCCTCATACCTGAAGCAAAGCGAACCAGTCCGTCATCATATATATATATGCGGAGAGGATTGATACTGGTGACAAGTACATAGAGACGTAGATCAAACTTGCTGCCGTTGATAAGGTAAGGCTGTGATATGTACTTCTGAACCACTAATGGTCGCTTTTTGGGGATTTGGGCCCAGCGGTGAACTACCTTAATGCCAGTACCCCTTGCAGATGCTGGCTGCAAAAAAAAATATGTAGAATCAATTTTGCTATTCTGCATCTACCATAAATTAATTCGTATCATTACTGAAAGGTAATTAATTATGCTCCATACTGGTTTAATTATCCATTTCTCCTTGCCACAACTCTTCTCCCAAACTTGGCGAAGCAACTTGCTATCCTGAGGTAGTACATACGTGCGAGGGATAAACCCAAATCTGAAAACCAGGAAAACATAAAGGGTGTTTCTGAAATATACTGCGTCACTGTAGGTGCATGTTCAATGCACGGTCTCAAAATGAATGCTGCATTTCAATATACAACCCATTTGTAGAAGTGCCACATTACAATGCTGCCTCCATGAGCCCCTACCTCAAACATGATGATGTGCACAAAGCAAAGTGATGTAAGTGCTAATGCGCGAGTCCAGTAATTGTCATCCTGTGCTACACATGGTCAACGAACAAACAATGGTGGAGAAAACCAATATGGACATCACGTTTAGAAACGAATATGACAATAAAACTGCAGCACATCATATTTACAAGGAAGCATTTCCCACTTGTCAACTTCAAGATAGAAAAACAATTTATAACATTCATCAGCATCTGAGGAAAAGAGGGACATTTGTGTTTGTGGAAGCAGAAAAGGAAGACACAAGACTTGAGATGGACAATGAAATCATGAAGTTGCCGAATTTCCTGTGACCAGTGCGTGAAGGACTGCAGCAGTACAACACATTTCCCGCTTGACTGTATTCTTACCAAGTGCAGTAAGTGTAAGGCCCATGCCCACAAGATTACTGCCAGAACAGCAGAGTTTTATCAGAGGTTCCTGCAAAAACATTCCAGTACATATTTTCTTCTGTCCTCATGCTGTTCAAAAATGAGGCAGGATTTTCACAATCAACAACTGTGGTCAGATGTTAATTCGTGGTCAATCATTCCATCATGACAAAAAAAAACTTTCAACAAATGTGTGGATGGGCAAGCCCTTACATTTTCCAACACAGCCTGACAGGGGCAGTTTATACACTAGAGTCAAGAATATGTATATTGTTCATGATGGTGGTGTTGCCCCTCATTACTCTCAAAACATTCCTAAAAAATGGCAACTATCCAGAACAGGAGGGTAGGCCATAGTGCACCAAGTGCATGCTCCACAATATCAACTGACTTAAACCTGGCAATTTTTCATTTCTGGAGCCATCTTAAAAACATTGTGAATGTCATGATAGTGAAGAATGTAGAAGAAATACAAAACAGGGTAGATGATGGTGGCAAGTCAATCTGTAACACACACAGAATCTTTGAGCATGCACAATCCTTCAAGACATGCAATGCATGCCATGTGGAAGCACAAGGACCATCATCTGAACATATTTTTCATAATCCATTATCAAAATGGTAATTTGTGATGTTGAAATAAATCATTCGCAAATCAACACTTTGCTGCAAATGAGTTTACTATTCATTTTCCACTCTTCTCCTTCCAAAATGAAATGGGCCATAAATCAAAGACAAAGCATCCAAGGACCCATGTTTACATGGATCTTCCATTGTTTGTGCATACAGAACAAGTTTCTAAGTAGTGCCATGTATTTCAGAAACACCATGCTTATCACAGGATGATAATTCACAGCAGACATACTGTATTTACCCAGATACAAGATACTCACTTCAAAATCTTTATTTTTAAGGTAAGTGCCCAAACAAAACATGTTTAATTTTGTGCGTGACTAGAAGGCAAACCCCCCCATTTTCCAGATCGTAAACTAGTTACAATTTATCACCTTATACTTGGGTAACAACAGTACTACTATGTCATTTCAAGCTATCTTGTTATCCTCCACAAAGTACATGTGACATTACAATACAAAAATATTCCTTGCTCTCATAAAACCCAGAGTTGTATTACCCTAAATGAACATCCCCAGAGATAGGGGCATAAAACATGAATAAGCAGAACATGAAGATGTTCCGAAGATATACAGTTGCACATTTAACCATATGACAATGTACAGAGAGAACAGACCTGGACCCTAAACTGGCCATTTGAAATTCCGGTACACATGGTGGAAGCACTGAGTATGAGATTTGACTGTAGGAAAGGTGATTTATAAATTCCTTCCATTCACAACCCTGGGTGGCACTATGGGGCTCAGTGATTTCCACCTCTTCGGAATCCATATGAAACACCTGACTGGCAAGTGATTTACAACAGATGCCAACATGAATAAAGATGTCATCTCCTTTCTACAGCACTTGACACCAATTTCTTTTATGCCAGGATACAAGCCTTGGTGCCATGTTTGTAAAAAATGTCTAAATATCAATGATGGTTAACAGAGGTCTGATGTGTACCATCTGATACCCATGTGCCATGTATACAATGAAGTAAAAATCAAGTTCTTGACATCAGTGTTTGTTGCCTTGTTTTTTGAAACTTCCTTGTAGATGGGATAGAAGAAAGATAAAGAAATGCTGGGAACAGTACTTTGTAATTAAAACAGAATGTCAAGTACAGATAAGGAAATCAAACTACAGTAGTCAAATGTACCTTTACACAAGTTTAAAATAGAGAGACCAATGCTTACAGCAGAAATTCTGAAACACTACTCTAATTAAAACCAGATAAATTGCTGTGTTTGACTTGATTAAATTGACATGCAAAAGAAAACAGTCATTGAAACTGACACCTCCCTACAAGCCAGACTTGTTACACTGAACTTCCACTGCACATAAATTATGAAAAAATTTCAAAGTTTCTAACACAGGCACATTACAATTCTGTTGTCAATTTAGGTTTCACATCACATTCATATACATTTCAGTTTTATTTATGTTTACTTCAAGACCAATTTACTTACTGGCCTGTGAGCAAAATTCTGTGTTAGTTCTTTACAGTACTTATATTCCCCCAAATAACTGAAGTCAACAATATATGACACTGCCTAAACATGGTATAAGAGTAACTTCAAAATTTTATACATACTCCTTTTTTCCAAATTTTGTCATAAGGCGGTACAAATTCTTCCATAACCGATCCTTACGGCCAATTTGAAATGTCCCTGGAAAGTGATTGATCTTCTGGAACTCCTTCAGGGTTTTGAAACACAATGATTTCATGTGCTTTCCCCATGTGCCACACCAGTCATTTGACTCTGAAAAGGAAACACGCTTCATATTGGTCCAACAAAAACACACATGTATTGCAGTATTTCAGTTTCACACAGTGTTAATCTATTAGACAAAAGCAGTGGGAAGTACACAGTTGTTTTTACAGACCAATTCCATATTCTCCTGTTGTAGAAAAAGGAACTTCTGTGAATACCATCATGCAATATGCACATGGTGGGCACAAAGAGGGCAATTTTACATGGTGGCTTGGCGTGTTCCTTCACGAGGACTGAATGAATTTTGGCGAAGACTCTTCTTTCAGAGAATTTGTCGGTTGGATAGTTAGTTCCTTAGTTCAAGATACTGAAGACAGATTTTACAGAATGTTACAAGGAAAACAATAAAATGCATAGAGACGTCTGCTACACGTACTTCTAATAAGCCTGAAACCTGAGTTTATGAGTGTACGCCGAACAACCAGCGGTGTAATGGTACTCAGTTTCCACTTCATGAGACGCTGAATTTCAGCTGGAAGACTTTCACCTGGTAAAGAGAGAAAAGACAGGCATGCATTATGCAATTTGTGCAATCCCATCATCTGCAAAGTATCAATGAGAACTTCCATTTTGTTTCACATGCTACAGGTGATCCTGACATGTCTATGTGAACTACTGGTAAAGACAATTATTAAGAATACAAGTAAAAATATGAAAAAACTTACCCATGACTTCATATGTGGAAAAGCGAATATATGGAGGAACGTGTGAAAACAAGCTAGTCCTGAGACTCTGGGGCAAGTCCTTTTGTTCTATCACAGATGTAGCTGGAATAACTGCAATTAGGGGAAAAAAGAATTTAACATGAATGACAATAATTATGCTACCAGTTCCTCAATACATTTTGCCAATCCAGATATCATTACCTTTCTTATGAGCATGGTCACTGAGAGAAATTAACCCAAGTGTCTCTCCCACTATTGATGGAGTATTAGAACCATTCGATATGGTTGTCAAGCTGCTCAACACAGACTGGTCATCTGCTAAAAATGAATCGACACAATAAATTATTAGCAAAAGGAATAAATAACTTAAAGTAAAAAATGATGGTTGACAACATAACAAGCTCCTTGTAATGTACCTTGCTAAAAAGGTACCTGCAGGAAGACGTCAAAATGTTGTTATAAAAGTGAAAACATTTCACAGTGTCAAATAACTTACTGTAGAGAGTATATGATGTACGATTGCCTGGGAAAGTTCTGCTTACAATCTGAATGCATCCAAACATCAAACTTATTGCAGGTTTCTCTCTTACAATATTCCCTCTAAAATCTGGTAAGTTTTATAGTCCAGAAAATATGAAAAAGTTGCATATGCCACACAGCTACCCACACTTGTGGTTTCTGCGATTCACAGCAACTGTCACTCTTTATTTATGCATCCCTTCATCCACTTGCCTCATTACAAGCTACATAACCTCCCTAGTGGAAACAGCATTTAGTAATCAATCGATCCAAATTCTGGTTGAAATAGCACCTTGTAAAAAAAAAAAAAAATATATACAGGAGTAATATCAATGCCCCAAAAGACCAGCACTCATGGTACTGCATTTTCTGTGTCCTATATTTTACAGTGCTGTTCAAATCTTCAGACTACAAAGAATCTATCACATGATGAATGGTAAATGGTGAAATGGTCAGAATGTGAGCAGGAACCATCATGGCATGATTAAGGCACTATAATCACATCTGCCTGGAGGGTCTGAGAAAAAATATCTGCCAGGGCTGCCAAGACAATTCAATCCACACTTCCAGTGCTGCAGTGCCCTGCATAATTTTCTGTATATATAATTATACACTTTATTTTCTACATTTACATTGCATCATTAACCCTCTGACGCCTAACGACGACTATAGTGGTCGTACCGCACCACTAACCTTTAAACATTGCATTTTATATATTTATTCAACAAATATAGGTACTGAATATTTTAAACATGGTATATACTCTTCGTTTTTTCCTCTTCAAAATGCAGTTTGTTTCATAATTCTAACGTATTTGGTTCCTGTATTATTCACATTTTATATACAGTGTGTGCTAAAATTAAAAAAATTATACCAGCGCCAAAAGGTTAATTGATCCTTCATAATTCTAGTCATGATTTGAAAGTCAATCGGATTTGTGTTTTTACACATTGTAATAATACAAAGGCTGTATCATGCTGCTTCCCCTTAGTAACAGTGACGGACAGCTTTTATAACTACTAAAGCCATTTCTAAGTAGAACAGAAAATACTGCGATTGTAATTTTGTGAAAGCAAATATTGGTGGGAGAGAGATCAATGCCAGGACTTCCTCCTGAGGTTTCTTCCACACGGGAGGTAATATCTTTAGTGCTCTCACAGAAAAAAAAACAGTGAAGATGGGCTTGAAGAAAACCCTGTTCTGGTTAATACTAGGTAAGTGGTGCAAAGTGCATCCAGCAACACAATTTGAGTGAAGTAAAATTACCTTGATAACTATCCTAAATATGGTCCAGAATTTGACAGTCAAATGCACAGTGGTTCATGTACTTAAAAGATGATCCAGCCCTAAAAGTCTTTATTGATATATCTGATATCTTATCCTCATTTTATTTTTTACTGCTTTCACTGTATCATGCATGCCTTTGTCCGTTTGTTTTATGGGACTACAACTGTTCCTGGTGGTAGAGCAAAGTTACATCAAAACATATTTACTGCTGGAAAGATGTAACCAGGTTTCTGTCTATATGCTACTGGGATAAAAGGTGGCGGTGATTTCGGTACTACAATATACCATTCTTTCCTAAATTCCCTTACAAATTGCTGAATGTTTTTATGATGTATTTAGATTTTACAATATCACAATACTGAAGTAAAATTCCTTCCAAAATACCAAATACCACGATAAACTCCTTTTGTTCAGAGTTCAGAGCAGGGCAAATTATACTAGAGGAAATCCTCTGGTTCCACTTTAATAACATGCTCATAAGCATGGCATGCCCTACATGGCAGTTAGATTATGCATCATGAAACATTAGCCAGCAGTAGTATCAGATGAACCACATAACATTCCAAAATGGTGGTAGCAAACAGAATTGATATGTCCCCTGTTCACGTGATGAGTGACAAAGTTGCGGTGTCAAGCTGTAGCCCCAATCGTAACAAGAAGGTGGCATGATAAGGTTATGATGCACACCATCACTGCCACGACAGTGCAATACAGCTACACAAGCCTGGTCAGTGTAAGGTATCCGTATTCAACAACTAAAGCAACACAGAAAATAAAAATTTTGAACCGATGCTCTCCAAGAGGAACTGATGGGGAAAATCAGCTGCCATACTAGATGATGGCAAAGTCCAAAACCAACCATTTCACAGCACACTTAAGAGATTCAGAATTTTCAGTGTCCAAACGGGAGGCTTTTTTGAAGATCTGTATCTTCATCAAAACCACTCTGAGAACTTTAAATATCAGGGCCGCTTTAACGTTTCAAAGCAAGAAATGGCATTAGTATACAGAAAGCATGCAGCAAACACTACTGCACTTATGCCACGGAAAGTTCATATGTGAATGTACATGTGCTTGCATGCATGCATGCAGTTGGGTGTGCACATGTGCAAAGAAATATTACTCTGTACTCCAAAGATGTTTATGGTGAAAGTACAATACATTATGTTAGGATGAGCAAATTCTCAGTTCCGGTAACACTGAAGAAATAGAAAATGCTTAATTATTTTGGGGTATTTTCATATCTCCCATAAACACTTAAAAAAAATAAGGTCATATCCAACTAAACTCTTTTAACTGTAACAACGTTGCACTGTATTAAGTTCCATTAAGTTTCCAAGCCTCAAATCATGCAAGTCTAAATGTATTCTTTACCCTCTTCACTATTCTCTCCTGGCTCCCCTTTGCTGTCTCCCTCTTCGCCACTACCACACGTCCGCTCACTGCAATAATATATTGAAATGGAATTAAATATTCAATCTTTGATTTTCAGCAAGATACCAATACAAAACACAGGTCATCAACCAACCAGGCCTAGATGCTAGCTACACCTGGATATGTCAAGTACAAAATAGGACATAACTGAATATACATCATCAGAACTATTGATAACCATTGCTGGGTTAGCCTGCAATCTAATATTGTTGTTACATGTTAATGGTGTTAGACTTACCTATCTGCAAAGTCTGAATCAGATGACAGACTTGTCTCATCATCATGCAGACCTGAAGCATGTTTTCCACCTACAGTCTTTGAAGATACTGGGAGCTGAAGCACCTGTAGAAGAAAAGACAAAAGATTTATCTCAAATCTAAACCTCTTCCTCAGATGGGCAAGACATTTCTAAAACCAACCAATCTTATGAATATCAGTTTAGTTATTGACACATCGCATCAAGTTTAATGAAAATCACTTTTATAATCTTCAACAGCTTTGACATGAGACATACTTACATACATGCAGAATGATGCGACACTCATGTTCGTTTTGGGCATAAAGTTAAATACACAAGACCTTAGGCTTCAATAATTATAGGCCATATCAACACAGATATCACAGATGAACAAATGATAACCCATTCACCACTCACAAAAAAAGTTACGCTTGCCAGGCATTTTTTTACAGAAGAACTCAAACTACCCTGACCACTGTAACTGCTTTGCTACAGACTACCTATAAACCCTCACATTATATACAAACCCCATAAAACACTATCTCATTTACACACACACACACACACACTTCAAATATAATATTTCACATCTTTGAAGAAACAAAAAAAATATATATATATATATAGATACATAAAACTACAAATAAATTCAAAGACTTTTACATTCAACTGCCTTGATTTTTCATTTGTTATGGATGCGAAGAAAATCACATCTGTTAAGCCCTGTATGTCTCTGTATAGTACTGTTGACTGACATTCAGTGGCTGAACCAGTCCACGTCACAGTACTTTCTGATTTTAAATAAAAATGTCCCAGAAAAGGTAACCTGATCTGAGCTGTGGGGAAATTCTCTTCACAGTTCCCTGTACATCTTATATGTTGTAACAGCCAACTTGGAAACAAGTGGCAAAAAACAAAAATATTTGTTTTCAACAATGTGTTTCCAGAAAATAAAATTTTAATATTTAAAAGCATGCTGAAAATATGATAAAGATTTTACTCTTTGAACAGCACATCACAAACAAAAGCAGAAAAGAACAAAAACATGCTTTTTCAACTACCTTCCCCATACAACCACAAGAAACTTATATACCCAAACTCCATCAATCAAACTCACACAGGACAGGCCCTGAAGTAATGAACATTCTGCATTATCAGACGATAACTACAAATAATTTGTTTGTCACTGCTCCCATACTTGGGCATTAAAAGACACCCAAAAATTATATTCACACCATAAGTTCTTCAAACTTCTGTGTCAGAAACATAAGGAGCATAAACAGCTAACCTCAACTCCCCATGCAGTTTCATGGTACAATGCTAAATTATGAAATGGGACTGCTTTATCTTTTTTCTTGAACCTAAAATGGCAATATAACATTCAAATTTGCATTAGTCATAAAGCTGTGCATAAGCAGCACTGAAATCCAGTTTAGTGTCACACATCAGATAACTTCTGTACCATTCTGTGAATGGTGGCATGCAAACATGTCTCTTCATTCAAGATTCCGTCTACTTTAAACAATTAAACTTGCAAAATGTGGATATCATATAAACATCTGATAGTTACATTATTGCATCAACTAAACTATACGAAATGCATGCAGACCTTTAACTCAGTAAGTTTGTAGAAAGTAATAACGGCAAAGGAGCAAGAGTAGTGCATGAATATCAGCCACTCAGCAATTTACTATATTCTAGCAATTGAGTCAGAGTTGTTAAGAATTCACCTTGGTGTTCTGTCCTCTATGAGCAGATGGCCTGAGCAAATGTACTGCTTGCAAGTGGCTGCTATGGGAAACTGAGACATGTGACTGGTGCTGTACGTAGGACCAGTTCTTAGTATCTTCAATGGAACAGCAATCCAAGTTCTCAGTAAGGCCTGGGGAATCATCTCTAGCACGTTTGGGTTCCCATGAACTATCTTGGCTACCACCACCAAAACCTGTTCCAGGTTCTGACTCGCTGCGTTGACGTAGTCGTTTCCCATCTACACCATCACGCAGTTCTCGTAATTTGCTACGAAGGACTTCTACCTCACAAAGATAGTGGTCCTGTGTCGAGGCAGTATTTGCTACAAATGGCTGTCTTGATGAAATGTTACCAACTTCTTCGTTCTGTGGACATGAATGATCGCAATGGTGATTTTCACCCAGCGTACCACTAAAATGAGTATCCTGTCTTATGGTATGGTCATGTAATAAATGCAAGTGATTATCAACATTATGTGCTTTAGGTTTTTGACAAAAATGTTCACCATCATTAGCTCGTTCAGGCCATGCTTGGTTACACAGCACACAATATCTTTTAGCCACATCAAAAGACACTTTGGTAGATTTTCTTGCTAATGAGCCACTTATACTGTGTCCCTTATCTGGGCACACATCACCATGTGCATCATATGAATTAACTAAATGTTTTGGGTTCTCACTTACTTCAGGCAGAAATAAGTTCTGGGTTACTTTGAAACTGTTGTCAAAATTCCTACATTGGTATCGTGAACGGCTTATCATAAAATGGTCTTTATACTTCTTCACAGGAACTACAGTCCTGTGATGTTCTACAGTTCCATCTATATCCATGGGTTGAGGTAATGATGCCTCACATAAAGGTTCTCTGGGCAATTGAGACTGATGGTTATCTGCCTGTTGCACAACCTCATTAGAGTTTTGTTGATAACTACACAAGTCATATTCCTTCACCACCTTCTTTCTCCAGTGTTCAATATCGTGCCTTGAGTCACACAATCTATTACGCTCTCGAAGAGGATCCGCTTCCAAGCCTTCACTTCTGCTACGTCTCCGTCCACATCGTGGACCTCTGTGCACTTCACAAATTGGACACCAATTGGCACATGCAAAATGACACCTGTAATAATTTGGGTTGTTGTGTGTAGTCCCACTACATTTGAATTCACCCTGTGAGTCTGGATGGTGATATCCGGAGTTAGAACTATTTAAGGACACTTTCTGTACAATATAAGGAGTTGCCATGCTCTTCATGTAACTTAATGGCAAAATATTGCCATTTATAACTATCCTCTTGTGTTTCCTTGCACTGCCAATCTGCAATAATTACAAAGGACAAATTAATACATCACTCAGCACAGAAATAGCTGATGCTTCCTAAGAAGCAACACCTGACTACAAATTAATGTGAACATGCAACAGGCTTTTAGACTAGGTAAGCTACAACACATTATACATATGCTCTTATAATCTTATGATGTTGAACTGTTACATACATAACTGGAGCTTCACAAAAGCATTCACACCAGTGGTTACCAAATATTGCAGATTTTTATGCATATCACAGCATTCTTAAAGGAATGTAAAGTGTACAGTTAATTACATGCCAAGCTTTTTTTTTACCCTGATACATAAAGCACTTCATTTGTTATAGCACATTTTTTACTTTCACCAACATTATTTATGGTACATTTAGGTACCAATTTTCCTTCAGCTTGTATTGAATTTAGTGGTGGTGGAGTAGAACCTCCTCAAAATCTAGACACCCTACAATTTTGGAACAGCTTTCAATTACTGCAATGACAACATATTCTGGCAGCAGAATTTGAGTGTTAGTTGCAGTTACTAAACCTAACCTAAACACATATAAAATTCCTGAGCTGCCATTACAGCCATTTTCCTGTGCTGTGTTCAATACAAGAAGGTAATCCCACACACGTCAGCTTAGACATTCAAAATGAAAGTAGCTTTTTCTTAAAATGCATGAATGCTGGTGTAATGGTCATATAGTACTATCTAGCCTCAAAAGTAAGAGGGACTCATCACATTCACCAAACAGGCGAAAACCTTGATCTGCTGATACCCAATGTTAAACGTTCACGTACTGTATTAGGCATGGCTGCAAACCACATTCGGTACTAAAAGCTGTGGCAACTGTGGGTGACCTGTGTTTTTGAACACACTTAGCTTATGTACCCCCCTAAAAATACACAACTTTTTGAGGAAAGTTAAATTCAGTAAATAATATTTAACTTATAAGTCGCTTCATACATAATGCATGGGAACAATGTATGCTGGACGCTTGCAATATTTTACAGTGGAACGATTGAGAAAAATACAAAGTGGATAATTCCAACATCCCCCTTCCTCTTTTAACTTTAAGTAGATTCTTATAGTAATTACTACACGTGTATTCAGTGATAATTTCATGAAGAGGAGGTCTGCATAGTTCTTAAAACAATTATTGGTAAAAAAAGAAACAGTGGCAAGCTTCTCACTGACATTTTTTTATCTTCAAAAATAACATAAATCCCAAGGTACATTATAATTACTTTCCATGCTAAATCCTCAATTCCTTAACACTAGTACTTAATTAGTAGCAATTTGTGTCCCTTTAACACACAAAATACTGTTCTGTTGGAAAAATAGAACTTTTATTGCCAACATTCAGGTTTTTGTCCCGTGTTGAGGTTGGAGAGTTTCCGATAACCCTTGTGCAATAAAAGGTTGCTCTACACTGCCAGAAAAAGGACACAAGGGAGATGACATAACAAAGATGCCATTTTCAACTAACAAATGAAATATTACATGCTTTAAACAATAAAGCAACGGCTGGCAGCATCTTTTGTGATCTGGAGAAAACCTTCAACTCTGTGGATCATGATATATTACTGTTCAAACTACCATATTATGGGATAAGTGGCAAGGTTAAATTATTACTTGAATCATATCTTCAGAATAGATATCAAAGAGTTCACATCACTAACTCGTATTTAAATTCCAACACAGTTTCAAAATGGACCAAAATAAAATATTGGGTACTGCAGAGCTCAATTTTAGGCCCACTGTTATTCCTAGTATACATTAATGACTTACCCAGGGCTGTAGAACATAAAGCTCTTCCTATTTTATTTGTTGATGATACCAGTATTTTACTTACAGGCCCTGACAATATACAAATGCATAGCGATCTTAATTTTGTCTTTGAACAACTAAATAAGTGGTTCGAATCTAAGCAGCTTTTTTTAAATTTTGACACACCTTATTTTACTGAATTTTCTAATAAAGGTAAATGCACCTCTGACATACAAATTAAATATGAAGATAAACAACTAAGCTTAGCTAATGAAACAAAATTGCTTGGGCTATTTATTAATAATAATCTTTCCTGGAAAACACATATTGAATGCATTAAGTCCAAACTAAGCTCAGCTTGTTATGTTATGAGGTTAGTAAAACCATATGTAACAATAAATACCTTGAGAATGATTTACTATTCCTACTCCCACTGTGTAATGACCTATGGTTTGCTATTCTGGGGGAACTCTCCACACAGTATAAAGATTTTCAGGTTACAAAAGAAGATTATTAGAATTATGGCAGGCTGGAAAATTAGAGATTCATGTAGAAAATTGTTTATTAACTTGGAAATCTTACCTCTCCCATCTCAATACAGTCTTTCTCTACTTTTTTTTTATGTTAAGAAACAAGAATCAATTCCTGGTAAATTCTGAGATACAGCACATTGACACCAGACAACATGCAAACTTCCACCAACCTTCTGTTAATATGACTAATTACCAGAAGGGAGTGTACTATTTAGGTGTTAAGGTGTTTAATATGCTTCCCTCTTACATAAAAACAGAATTTGATAATCCCAAAAAATTTAGAGTGATTTTACAACAATTTTTATATAAAAATTCCTTTTATTCCTAGGATGAATTTTTTGAACTTCAAAAATGTTAATTCCACATATGATTTGGATAGACATATGAAAGATTTGGCATACATGTCCCTCTATCTATACTATTTATTAGTTTATATATATAATTTTCTGAAGGTTCTATTCATTATTTGTAATGCAGTGAACTAATTTCTTCTCAGTAAGTACCTTTAAATGGTGCTTGCGCATGCCACTATTTTACTATATTTTATCATACTGAATAATTCACATTGTGCTGAAACATCAAATACTGCATTAGACCACGTGATTGTTGTACACTTTTGTGTTGGTTTCACCTTTTGATTACTAAAAATGTATTTCCATAGTCATATGGATTTTGTAATCCTGTATGAATCTACAGAAGGAAAATAAATGATATGATGATATGAGGTGGAGAAGTGGTATATAGCAATGAACTGAATAACTAATACTCTTCACATAGTATCACTTCAGTGGTTGTTCAAGTAAGTTATAATGAAATGGGAATATATCACACATATATCACACATGCACACACAAACAAAAAATATGTGCTATAAGAAATTTGTAGAAACAAACCATTTGGAAGACAAAATCCCAGAATAAAGCAATAATCATACTGAACAATGTATAATAAAACAGTCTGTGGTGACGACAATACACCACAGCATGCATCAGAATTCTGTTGTACTATGAAATGTAAATTTTACATTGCATAAAATAAACATATCCCAACCATTCTTGATTTATTTATGGTTTATTTTATGATCCCATCAGTAGCTCAGACTATACAGCATTTTTGGCTGCAAAACCATAAACAAAAACATTACAAACCAAAGTGTATTATTTGACCTATTAAAACAAAACTGTTATCAGAGAACATACATGAAAAGATAAGCAAGATTAAACAAGGTGTTTGGCAGGCATGTTTAATTTAATTTAATTTACTTCACATTCCAGAGATCCATGATAGGTAACAGAACCTTTGGATATGAAACAAGTCATAATACAACATACAATATAAAGGTAAAGTGATCCCGTTACAGGCCCGTTGTGGCCCAGAGGGTGGGCAGAGGTGTAGCTCTGCTCTTCCATGACCGCAGCACTAGAAGGGGGTGAGTGGTCAGCAGCACGCCCCGGCCACACTTTACTCCCGGGAAAGACCCGGTACCCATTGTACAGGAGGCTGGGTGGGCCCCAGGGCCAGTCTGGATGGGCAGAAAATCTTGTCCCCACCGAGATTTGATCGCGGACCATCCAGCCCATAGTCAGTCGCTATACCGACTGAGCTAACCGGCCCACAACACAACATATAATGGCTACATACATAATACAAAATATAATAGCTACACAGAAATAAACCAGTTATTATACAAGCAGAAGTATTGAGATCCTACATATAGGTAAAACAATAGTTAATTAAATGTACAATACACACTAAATTATCACAACAATCACTGGTGGACAGATCCAAGAGCAAACACAAGAAACTTAAAAAAATACAACAGAGCACATCACTAGCACAGGTTGCAAGAATATCACACCTAGCCTACAGCCTACAAGTGCAAACATGAATAGATATAATCAGATGTATAAGGATACCTTTCGGGTGGCAAAAATTATGGATATCATGCCAGGGATAGCAAGGGAAGAGTTCTGGGTGATGTGCACAAAGATATCAAAATGTACAATGATGTGGCATTGACAAAATATTGAAGTGTTGAGTAACAAAGGTGTAGCATAATCTGCAAAATGTACATGTTGAATAACATAAAGTCTGATAACAAGAGAGACATCACTAACAGCTGTACCAGTACTAACTAGTACTGCGTCCTACGTTTTTATGTATATTATATATATTGTACAAACATCTAGCACAAAATTCTTAGGTTTAATTACAGTTTACACATTATCTTGAAAAAACCACATAGATTATATACAGTTAAACTAAATTCCGAGGACTGCCGTGGCACAGTGGTTAAGGTGCTGTGCTACAAATCAGAAGGTCGCTGGTTTGATCCCAGCTGGTGTCAGTGGATTTTTTACTGACATAAAATCCTTCTAATCGCACTATGGCCCTGCAGTTGACTCAGCCTCTAAGAGAAATGAGTACCAGGAATATTTCCTGGGGGTAAAGGCGGCCAGTGCGTAAGGCTGACAACCAACCACCATCCTGTGCCGTTGTCATGAAATCTGGGAACCTTAACTTCCTGGAACCTTCTGGGACTGTCCAGGCCTGCAATGGGACTGCTTTACCTTCAAACTAAATTCTGCATGCTTTGTTATTTATCGTCAAAAGATGCTTAAAAAATGTTATAATTCTCTCACATACATTTTATTACGACTTACAGTGTAATATTCTGGGGCAACTCAACATACAGCATTAAAATATTTAAATTCAAAAGAAGATAATGAGAAGTACTACTAATTTAAAAGACAGGGATTCATGTAGGAATATACTTAAGACAATGGAAATACTACCATTCTATTCACACTATACATTCTCCTTGCTAATGTACATAGACAATATATATTTATAACTAAACAAGAAATTCACTATATAAACATTAGCTCTAATCTTAAATTTCATATTCCAAGTTCTAATCTTACTACATTCTAAAAAGGGGTATATTACTCAGGAATTATACTCTTCAGTCATCTTCCATCTCATATAAGGAGTTTATCTGCTGATACAAAACTCTTTAGAGCAATTTTAAAAAAGGTTTCTTTATAGCAATTCTTTTTATTGTATAGAATACTACTTTGACTTTACAGGCGATTAATATCCAATTGAATGAACTAAGGTTCAATTTTAAGTTTGTATAATTAACATTTTCCTTAATTTTGTGTAACCGGTTATTGTCCTATTATTAATTCTTGTATTTTATTTTAGAATTTTATAAATTTAATATAAGAACCGTGTACGGTTCCAGGGATCTGATCACATGATAGTCTTGTTTACAAGATGTTGGCTCTTAACTTGCTACATAATGCATGAAGCTACTACTACTTTGTTATTACGACCTCCTTTGAATGATACGTTCTATACCCAAAGGCGATATCTTGTACTGATCTATGGAAAGCTGAATAAATGATAAGAAATGCATAGAATATATAGTGGAGTATACTGGCGTGTTAAGTTTCACCATTTTATCAGAATATCTAAACTGATAGTTTAATGAGGTTCCTCACCAAATATTTTTCAGGTGATCAAATCAAGAAGAATGAGACGGGGAATGTGGCACATATAGGGGAGGGAAGAAGTGTATACAAGGTTTTGGTGGTGAAACTTGAGGGACAGAGACCACTTGGAAGACCCAGGCATAGATGGGAGGATAATATTAAGATGGATCTTCAGGAAGTGAGATGTGGGGGCATGGACTGCATCGATCTGGCTCAGGTTAGGGACGGGTGGCGGGCACTTGTTAATACGGTAATGAACCTCTGGGTTCCATAAAATGGAGGAAATTTCTGGACTACCTGAGAACCAGTTAGCTTCTCAAGAAGGATTCTGCTCCATGGAGTATAGTTTAATGATGTTACCATGACTCTACAGTATTCCAACAGCACAGACAATGAAAGCATTTCTAAAGGCACTGAAATGAGTATGTTGAAGCCAGACTTCTTAATTTAGAGTGTAATAAAAACTGACTGGAAGACATCCATCATAATTTATCTCATGTTTTGATGCAGATGTAAATCCTACATGATGCCAATGCATCTTGTTATACAGCACTTCTGGGAAAGGAATATGTGGCCAAAAATAAATCTGTACTGAATATTCATACTCTTGGAACTAAAATTATTCTAAACCAATTGAATATCTTTCGAACAGCAGAATGACAGTAATAAAACTTACTTACTGCATGGAGCAGAGTTCTTCTTGAGAAGCTAACTGGTTTTCAGCCAGTCAAGAAATTCCCCGCATTTCATGGAACCCGAAGGTTCATTACCGCATAAACAGTAATAAAAGACCTCTGAAAAATTATTGTTCACAATTTCAGGCATGCCAGAGATGCTGGGATGGATGCAAAAACCCAGAAGGTGGCTACAGATGCAACAATGGTGACCACACCAGACAATAAAGGTTAGTGTCGCCATATACACTTCTCAAAAGGAATTGTTTTATACCCCTCCCAGAGACTCTACTGTGAATCTCCACAAAATGCATTAATGTCAAACACACAGAAACCCTGAATACTGTTACAATTCTTTGGACAGAATGCATACGGAGTAGAAAATTACACCATTATTGTCTACGTCAAAAACTGACAATTTTAATCCCATGATACACATATATACATTGTACTGCGCCACCTCCGTTACTAAACAAATGTATTAAATTTCAAGTCGGCAAGTACAGTTTTTGAGCATGTCTACAAGAGATGAAGTGTGTCATACTTACAAAATTCTTCCATCACTTAATAAATTAAGAACAGACCGTGCCTTACCAGTTAATAAACCGTACATTGCAAAAGAACGACTAATATTCTTACACTCTTCTGGGACGATAAGAAAGAAACGTCCACCCTTGCACCTAACCTTAAATAAATTGTTGTTACTCTTCGCGTGTGTCTGCCTTACTACTCAGCGCAGAAGTTTAACACAGTGGCTTTGCATTCTGAATCTGTGTAAACCGCAATAAAAAAAAAATACCAGCGCATGATGTTAGAAGCCAAGAATACAAGCACGTTACAAATTCGGTGTCTGCCATGATATTTACAACAAGAAGCTTTCTGACTAATGTTCTTATCTTACCTGGGGTAAAAAATGCATTCTATATTGAACTGTAAAACCCTACATTACACATATAATTTCATGTTCACCGCAACCCAAGCTACCTCAGGTAGAACTTGATACTTACCACAAAAACAATGACCGGATACAAAACCTCATCTCCCGCACCATGCCTTATACGTGAGGGTAGGCAAAATTCGGAAATCGATTCAATTGCTCGTGACAATGTTACCAACATAAGCGGGGCACGTCTTTTCCCCTCACTCCCCTTAGCATTAGAATGGTTTCGTGCGGCTCGGCATGTGATACAATTGCACTAAGCACGGAATGGAGAACACAGTTACCGTGAAAGTATAGAAGTATATACACAATACGCAACGGCACATAAACTGTTATTTTTATAGGCCGAAACAGGTCCATCAAGGCCTAACTCGAGAAGGATGATGATGTTGATAATGATATACGTAAAAACCACTGGAATGTTCTTGCGTGATAAGTATTTATGACGTCATTTGCACAGGAGAGCGGGGAATCACCGCACTGCTCTATAAACTTTTATTTGCACAGATTACTATTTGTTACTACGTATCAGGTGATGTGCTGGAGTGTGGTGAGGAAGGTGCTTCGAGGTATCCAGGTAGGTATGAAAAGGAAATTGTTCCTAGTCGACGTACTGTGTAAGTTCTTGGTTTAGAATCCAACGCATTCAGCTGTTTAAGTGTCATTTTAATTTGTTTAGAAATCGCTACATTTTAAAATTTATTGTTGCACTGAATTGCGTAAGGTGTGGTTACTGTGCGGTACGTACGTCATAAAATGTTTAATTTAAACAACAAAACTATAGTTTATTAATGTTTGTAATCATAATCTTGTGTTTGTGCTGTGTGTTTGATACTGACTTGTTTCATGTCCAACTGTTGTATGACAGTTATTGGACTTTGGAAATGTATATGTTTGTGTATATTATCATGCATTTTTGTTTGTGCCATTTTGATTACATACATCTACAGTCTCTTCATGCACCAATAAGCCCTATGGTGTATCGATATGAAACAAGGCATAATGCTAAAGACATAATTATATACAAGAAAGTCCTGTATTAAAACAAGTGGACACAATATCCAACAAAAAATATACAGTGTTTGTAATGCCTTTCTCATAAAACAATCACCATTGTTTATTTCATGTTGATAATTTAAATATTCACTATTGGAATATAGGGATTCAGCAGTTAAAAACGTTTTAAGAACCAATATACAGCGCTTCTTATCCTTCACTGATTCTGCAAAAGATGCTGGTAATGTATTACAAATTTTTATGCGTGCATAGTACACACCCCTCTGATGTGATGAAAAATGTGCTGTTGGTCTGTGCAATTGCATTTTCTTTCTTGTATTGATACTCTGCACTGTGAAGGAAAATTATGTGTCGAAAAGGTCATCAAATATAGTATATATGGAGAAGGTAGAGTCAATCTTTACAGTGAATTGAACAAAGGTGTACATGAAATTCTGGATTTAGTCCTCATAATTCTCATAACTTTCTTTTGTAACTGAAACACTTGTTTGCTATTTGTAGGGTTGCCCCAGAATGTAATTGCATATTTCTTTATCAAGTAAGAAAATTAGATATTTTTAAGTTACATTACTAGAATTATACATACATCTATTCACATAACTGGTAGTACTCATTCTAGGTATTATATTTTTCACATAAGTGCTCCTCCAATCATATGTTTGTCAAGTTCCAAACCATGAAAGTTTGTTTGTCACTTCTTCAATTTCTTAGTATTAACAGAGAATTTTAAATAAGTCATCTTGGAGATGGTCTATATTTTTTTTTTTTTTTTTTTTTTTTTTTTTTTTTTTGGTATATTTTTTTTTTTTTTTAATTTTTTTATCTCCCCCCCCCCCCTCCCCCAAACAGTCTAAATTGCCGACTGTGG
>Ga0123355_10003693_pt1 | contig 22070 bp, 18 predicted proteins | sample TergutEmb28metaG_3_FD_89872 | JGI IMG/M metagenome (GOLD analysis project Ga0123355, IMG submission 89872) | Embiratermes neotenicus P1 segment gut microbial communities from Petit-Saut dam, French Guiana - Emb289 P1 | ecosystem: Host-associated > Arthropoda: Insects > Digestive system > Gut ... | reverse complement strand
CACAAGCGCAGAAACCAGATTCGGTCTTCCAGCGAAACGGACGAGTCCATTTATATCGGCGGGGGTGTCAGTTCAGTCGAGTACTGGCTTTCTTGGAGTGCGGGTCGGGGGAGAACGATTGTATTAACACTGGATGGACTGTTCCGAGTCAAGCTGAAAACTGCTGGCTACCCTCTCCATTCGCCTCTTTCCCGTTCATTTCTCCTCCCGTGCGTCACCGTGTGCCATCAGATTCCGTTTCCACCTTACTTAGGTTTATGACTCAGAAAGGACTTACTCATCGTTTTAGTTTTCCTCCATTGTTTTAGTTTTCACCCTTAAGTATGCAGTGTAAATTTATTTTTAAATAAATTGTTAGTGCTTACCAATCGCATTTCTTTTGTCCATTTCAAATGTATCGAACGCTTCGTACGTAACTCTACATACCTTCAGCTTCCCCCCTCCCCTGGCGTATTCCTGCACGAAAAATCTCAGAACGGGACGTCTGCGAACTGAATGCATGGTGCACTGTTCCGTGTCAGACGTTTCACTTCGAACGGCGATAGACGCGCTCGCCTGACAACTCACACAACTGCGTCGTTCTGCAGTTCTGACTTCTGGCCGACAACAGAGGAAAGGCGACCGTCGTGTGAATACCTTCGCAGCTTGCTGAGCACGTGTCCCTGGCAGGCAAGTCGCCGGCGACTCTGTCGCCCGTATGGGAGCCGAATAACTGTGGATCGCATCTCCACCCGCGAGTGAGTTCGTCACCCTAGCACGGTGGGCGACCTTGAATCCCAGCTTTTAGATTACGATAACCTCATTCACCTCAGTGCACTTGTAGTTTCTGCTGCATGGGTTTAACAATCTTTCGGTGCGTAACAACGGAATTATCTGTCTTTGTATTTCACAGACGGTCGGGAGGGCTAAACATTTAAAAGATATTCCAAAGAGAAAGCGTCGGTTTTTTTACTAAGACATCTCGTTAATAGCGTGAAAAAGTTTAATGACGTCTAGAGACGTGATTTTCTTAAATATACGCGCGCGCGCGCGCGTGTGTGTGTGTGTGTGTGTGTTTGAGAGAGAGAGAGAGAGAGAGAGAGAGAGAGAGAGCGGGTTAGAACTCTTGTTCCAGTGATTCAGACGTTTGGACCTGTACGGTATTAAGTACGTTTCATGTAGGTTTTGTGCACTGGGATGTACCAAACTATAGAGCGTGACACAGGATCTGAGTGAACCCCGTAATAATGCTTTATAAGGCCAATGCTGTGTTACCCTAAACAAAGAATGGAGGCTGAGGGTGTTAAAACAGCAGTTTGAGGGGAATATTTGGACCTGAGACGGAGGAAGTGACCGGAGGATGGATAACGTGTGCGATGTTATTTGCGATTTGTGCTCCAAGGCAGTTTGGATGGGAGGGGTATATAGAACGCGAGGGAGGAATAAGGACGGAAAACAAATTGGGAAGACTATTTTGAACACTAAGATAATACTAACATGCATTCTGAAGAAATATGGTATGTGGGTGAGAGTTGGATTTGTCGGCTTCAGACCAGGAAAGGGTGGTACATAGTAATGAACCTTCAAGTTTATTGAAATGTGTGGAATTTTTTGACTATCAGAGAACGCATTACTTACGTACTTACCCCTTGGAGCGGAGTCATTCTCGAGAAGTTAACCGGTTTTCATCTAGTCAAGAAATTCTTCCCATTTTATGGAACCCGCGGGTTCATTACCGCATTCACAAGTGCCCGCCACCTGTCTCTATCCTGAGCCAGCTGGATCCAGTCCATACCCCCACATTCCACTTCCCGAAGATCCATCTTAATATTATTCTCCCATGTACGCCTGGGTCTCCAAAGCAGTCTTCCTCAGGTTTCCCCACCAAAACCCTCTATACGCCTCTCCTCTCCCCCATACTCGCTACATGCCCCGCCTATCTCTTTCTCCTCGTTTTTATCACCCGAACTATATTAGGTGAGGAGTACAGATCATTAAGCTCCCAATTATGTAGTTTTCTCCACTCCCTTTTGTTACCTCGTCCCTCTTAGACCCGAATATACTCCTCTAACACACTATTCTCAAATACCCTCAGCATTCGTACCTCCCCCAGTGTCAGCGACGAAGTTTCACACCCATACAAAACAACAGGCAAAATTATAGTTCTGTGTATCTTAATCTTTAAATTTTTGGTAGCAAACTGGGAGACAAAAGATTCTGCACCGAATGATAACAATTATTCCCTGACTTCAATCTGCTCTTAATTTCTTCCTGAATAGAGTTTTGATTTGTTAAGGTTCTTTCCAAATATTTGAAATCTTCCACCCTTTCAAAGTAACTATTATCAGTCTTCATACTGAACTTCGTCCTGCATTCTGATCGCGAGACATGACCATGTACTTAGTTCTATCAGCATTTACTTCTAATCCAATCTCCTTATTAACCATTACCAAAGCTTGTGCGTTTTCCTTTATAGTATGTACACTTCCTTCCATTATATTGACATCATCAGCATAAACTAGGAGCTGAAGTGTACCATGTAATTCCAGTCCAACCTGGTTTACCTGAACCCTCCTAATGGTGTATTCTAAAGCCCAGTTGGAAAGCACTGGCGATAGAGCATCTTGTCTCAAACAATTCCTAATAGGAAACATGTTAGACAAATTCTTGTCTACCCAGCCTCTGCTATACGTTTCAGTCACACACATTTTTATTAGCCTTACCAGTTTCTTGGGGGTTACCAAACTCAGTGAGAATATTGTACAAGACCTCCCTCCTAAATGAATCATAAGCTTTCTTGACGTCTATAAAGAACTGATGCACAGTTTCTTTGTATTCCAGTTTTTTCTCAAGTATTTTACGAATGCGGAATAGTAGTTTACCTGTTGCATCAAAATCCACCTTGATGATTCCCAATAATTTCCTCTGCATATGGAGTTAACCTTGACAGCAGGATGCTTGATAAAATTTTGTACGTAGTTGGCAGTAGTGATAATGTCCCTGTAACTACTACAATCTTCTTTATCGCCATTCTTATAGATAGGCACAATGATGGACTCCTTCCACTCCTCAGGTAATTCCACCGTATTCCAAATAGAAATAAGTTTATGATCTCATAGCGAATTGTTCTGTCCCCTGCTTTAATCTTTTCTGCTAGGATTTGATCAGTACCCGGTGATTTGTTACTTTTTAGCTTATCAATATGCAACTCAACCTCAAAAGGCATTTGGCTCAGGCACTAGTGTTTCTGCAGTGTGTATTTCTGCCTGCCTAACATAATTAACCCCATGTACATTCAATATCTAGGAGCGCATTAGCTTCCCAAAAATAACTTTGCTGTCTGAAGGTTATGTATTTTGAAATTAGTTTATTTTACGACGCTGTCATTGTCTGAGACTGTGCAGGATGACACGAAATTCGTGCACAAGCCCTCCATAGTGTGATTCCCGTTAAACATGTAGAGTATGTTGGACAGTATATGCCCTGGGACGTTTGGTTCTTGAGATACACGTCATCGTCCAGTGGCGCAGGGCATGTACTGATTCCAAGCATGGTCGCCTCGTAGTAACGCGCACAGTAGGTGCATAGAACGACCGTCTGGAAATAATAGTGTTCCGTGAATAGTGGTATGGACATCATTGATAGTTAAAGAAGTACTCAGACCTATACTCTCAATTATCATACGATATGCCTACCGTTCTCTCTCCGCACCTACATATACGGCATCTGCGTGCATTGGCCAGTGTCCGTACAGTTCTTGGGCGACCTCGCATATTCCATTCTCTGTTCTTAGCGTGCTAGTTTGGCAGCACAGTGGCCAATTAGAAACCCGGCACAACATAATGCAACAAAAATTACAATAAGACACGCGCGCGTGCGCGCGCGCACACACACACACACACAAGAAAACCCAACATTAACAACAAAGACAGACTCATATAACAGAATCAGCACATTTAAATAATAATAATAATCGTCCTGACGTGACGAACCAGACAGGCGGGTGAATTAATTTCTTTTCCGTTTCTGCACGACGTGTCCACATAAGAGGAGGCGAAAGGAATAAGTCAATGCATAATACGCTTGCTGCATCCAGTTTTGTCATTTTGACTTAAGCGGGCCGGGCTATAGGTTTATTTGTGCACTTTATGAATCACTGTTTGACGTTAGAAGATACAGGTTCGATTTCTGGCTGGTGCACACGCCTATTTCCCGACTGGCTCTGGGTCCGCAGAATCCCCTTTATCGAAGCGACCGCTGGAACTCGATACCGAAACTGGTACTTGCTGCTGACATGTTCATGCGTACTGGATGCTGTTCACTGGCAATGCAGCTGACCACCGAGTGTGATAATGCGCGGAACTGCCTTTATACATGGTCAGTGCGCAGTGTTCAGTTAATTAATTAAACCTTTTAAAAGCAGCGAGGACTATAGGTACTTATGATTTAACATCAAAAACCGTACATTTTATCAGATGTATCGATGTGTTTGGTATGGTTATCACAACAGAGACTTTTTATAAACAACATTAACTGCCTGGTTTTTGTAATGTAGACTGAAATTTCTTAGGGTAGAAACTGGAGTTTTGCACATTATTGAGATCAGCTTCGAGCTTACAAGGGGCATTTGTACCGTGCGCGTATCCATATTGACCGATCACACTTAGGCGTATAAACACAAGTCAATGCCAGTGTTATCCCGTAGCAGCTGCGCGCGCGGTAAATATACCCTGCCGGTCACTGCCCTCTTGCGACGCGTTACACTTGGCTATTGGACCGACGGTCGAAGAGTGCTTGTATTCTGTCCCGAGTTGTGATGTCCATCGGAAGACCTGCCATATTCATTCAGCGACACGACCGCCTCCGTCACATCCATTCACTAATCGTCGTAGTATTCTGAGCTGTATGATCTGAACCATTAGTAACGCGCAGAGGTGTATATGGAATCGGACACACGCTGCTGTCCCTGTTACCGGTGGCTGTAAATCTGTAAGCAGAACTGGTAACATTAGTGTCGGTGAGGGGAACAGACTCAAACTCATGACAGTTGGAAAGTCACCCATTCAGCGCATGGATTTTCGTAGGCGATAGCCATGGCCTTATCTGATGGAGTATCCTGCAATATTGAGTCATGACTGTATGATCATTGCCACTGCCGACTTCACGAAAGGTCACCGATGTTCACAGCCATTCATTAAAATTAATTCCAATGTTAGGAGTCCTATTTTCTGTTGTATGGGTTTGTGCGTCACAACACTGAAGGTGAATGGTGAGATTTGGTCTTTTGGGATGTGACGCCGTCTAGTTAGTAGACAGGTGCTGTCATTGCGGAGAAACTTGCAAATTCTAAAGTGTAGAAGAGTACCCTAAAGATAAGGGCAGCACCTTTCTTCGAAATGTTGATAGCTTATCTACCAAACTATACAGCGTTATCCCAGATGGTCGTGATATGTACATGACTTTGTTGGAGAAGAGGGGAGAACTGCATTGTGAGGAGCTGTATAATTTGTAATCTTCACTAAACATTATTAGGATGATCGTATCAAGGAAGGTGAGAGGGGATGGGCATAAAGCGCACGTGGACGATTTGCAATGGGGTGTACAGTTTTTTTTTTTTTTTTCCCCCCGGAAAACATGTTGCGAAGACACCACTTGTAAGACCTAACTGCGGTGCTAGGATAATATTGAAATGGACGGTAACGAACAAGATGTGAGGGTGTTGAATGGATTCGTTTGGCTCCGGGATGGGTGGAGTTAACAGGCTTTTGTGATCCTGGAAATGGAACGTCGGGTTATGCAGTTGCCCTAGCAACGCGTTCTGTGATATAAATGGCACGCCACTGTATTCTGTCGGTCTGCCCGCCACTGACCCTCATATTGATCTGTTGTGGTGCGTGGCACGCGACCCTGGGGGACGCCAATCGATTCGCCTCGAGCACTGACGTCACTTTCTTCTGGCTGCGACGCATGTCATTTTATTTCCCGCTTATGACACCACATAGGACAGAGCGAAAGTGAGAGTAGAGAGGTTTGGGAAGAAATAAATGGGGAATGGAGATAACAGGGATGAAGGAGGAGTCAGGAATACTGAGAATTAAAAGGGCGATAGGAAGGGAAGGAAGGAGAGATTCGGACACCGTCAGAGTGAGTAGAGAAGAAAAGCGAAATTGAAGTATGATGGAGAGGAGGAAATACAGGCAGACATGATGCTGCCTAGCATCAAACCCGGTCCTGGAGCAACCATTCACAAAGGTCAGCTTCGCAGTAATGTGTTCACTTTAAAAATCTCTTTCGGTCGTGAAGGATACTGTTCTGGCAGAACCTGCTGCCTGCATATGTAGGGCGGAAGGTGCAGGCAGTAGGTTCTTCCGAAATTTTTACGAGACTACAGGCCTGCCCAGTGTCCATCACAGACGACTGCCGTCTTCACAGTCCGCCATTTTAGTTTCCCTTTACAAAAAGGAGGCGCGAGATTATTACAAGAACTCCAATAGTTCGCATAACTTCGCAGCATGCCCTGCTCTCCATCCAGCACATTGTATTGTACGTTATTATTATTATGAACACTTGAATTCACTTACACTGGTTTGAAGTTAAAGTAATTTCATGTCATTGCATATTTTCTTAATTAACGGAGCCTAGAAGGCCCGAGGTAGCATAGTCGGTGTATTGGCTAGGCTGTGGGCTGAAAGATCCAGGGTTTATATCCCTGCGGGTTAAGAAATTGCTCTTTTTCCCAAAATGCCCAGACTGGCTGTTGGGCGTACCCAACCTCCTATTCAGAGGGTAGCTGGGGCTCTGTGTAAATCGGCCGAGGCGTGAGGCAGACTCTTCACCTCCAATTTGTGTAGGGGTTGAAATGACCGGAGCTTGCGTCAGCTTCACCTCTATGCCTTCGTGGCATGTATAAGAACAACTTCTACTCTTAGGGAGCCGTGTCAGGGTGCACAACGTCTTTTGTATCATTGTACTCGAAAAGGCTGGCCAACAGCTGATGTGGAGCCATTTGCTGCCAGCGAACCACGACGGTGTAGCACGCTTGCTTCGTTTTAGAGAGCTTGTAGGTTCATATATGGGTCCGATTACTGGCTGTCCTGACAGGGTTTCTTCATGTTTTGCATTCATATCTCCGGCCTAGTGAATGAGGCCACGATCTAGTCACAGATCCATGCTTATACTAAATGGTATGTAGGGACGTGAAACTTGGGTCTCGCGCATTAAGGGAGGGACCTACGCTCATCATGTCCGAGGATAGGGTGTTGAGAGATAATTGGGGCTAAGAGGGTAGGAGTGTGCGGAGCGTGTGTGTGTGTGTGTGTGTGTGTGTGTGTGTGTGTGTGTGTGTGTGTGTGTGCGCGCGCGGCACATTTCATTAGGGTACCCCAGAGAATTTTATTTTTCATTTTTTAAAGAGGTGAACGTCTATTGAATTCTCGATCATAAAGGACATTACTGTTATTCACCGAACAAAGTAACACAACAATGCATACTTTAAGAAGAGTGTTATCATGCGATTAAATTAACGCAAAGCTACTGCTACTTAGGGTGTGACTGGTCACACCTCGTATTCGCCCCTAAGATCAGTAGTCTGGAGAAAACTGCGTAATTAGAAGATTCATGATTTTATTGGTTGCGAAACAGATGATCAGATGGAAGAGGATGAGGCGGGTGAAGCATTCAGCACGCGTGGGCGAGACGGCACATGCTTACAATATTTTGGTTGGAAAACCTGAAGGGAAGAGAGCATTTGGAGCATGAAATTAAAATGGATCTTAAGTAGATAGGACGAGAGGGTGTTGACTGAATTTATCTGGCTCAGGATAGGGACCACAAGTGGCTTCTTGTGAACGCCGTACTGAATGCCACGTTCCATAAAACGCGGGGAATTTCCTGACTTGCTGAAAAAATAATGTTCAGGTAGAGATTCGTGTATGGCGTTGTTGGTATTGGACCGATACGAATTTAAAAATTGAATTTCTGAGATTTTGGTCGAAAACAGTTGAATAATTTCGGAGCCAAAGCATGCAGATTGGCTCGCTGGAGCTGATGCTTTAAGTTTCGTGCCCCTAATAAGACACAGTTGAGTGGTTAGCTTCATGTTTCGGTCATTTTATCTCCGGGGGTATATCACTTTATTGTTATTGAATACGATGCTGTTTGCCTTGATGTGAAACTGTAGGTGGGTTTCGCAACAGTCCTATGCAGTAGGGCTGCATCATCTAATTACCGGTCTACTGCCGGTTGCGTTGTTGCTGCAGTGATGGGATGAGAGTGATCAGCTTCACGGGCTGCCAGTCTGTCCCAGGTGACAGAGCCCCATTCTCTTCACCGGCCGGTCAGGTTGGTGACCGGCCCAGCAACAGATGGTAATCAGCGTGACATTGCCTTGTGTGTTTACTTGTGTAATTGAACACTACCTTCGTACCGAGTTACACTGAACTTGATTCAATGAATGTTCCGTATTTGGGAGGCCAGGGTTTCTTTCTTGGCCACGTGGTCAGCTACTTCAGTTATAACTTCCTCCCCCAGTTTTCTAGGCAGATGTTGGGCAGTATACGGCCACTTCCTGCTATAACCTTTCATATTTATCGTGCGCATTTATCATCCTTTTTCACGCCATATGCGCTGTGAAGTCGAGGAAGCGTCCTTAACCCTAAAAGACCCAGGCGTTTATAAATAATATACACAGCACAGTCACCATTACAAAGTTCAACTGGTTAATGGTTTTTAGAGAAATTGTTTCCCATTATATTGTGATTAGGTGATGGATGAATGAAGTATGAATATGGTGCAGTGGTGGAAGTACTGTTGGGGCAAAACCTAATTAGATGGAGAAAAACTTGTCCTAGTGGCACTTTGTTGGCCACAAATTGCATGTGGACTGGCCTGGGATTGTCCCTGGGCCTCTGTAGTGATAGGCGAGCAGCTAATGTGGCATTGCTTCCTTTGCTGTGAGAACCATACACACCCCACACATATACTTTGTGGACAAGATGTAGAACTTCTTAACATTACAGCATGTGATAAATATAAGTAAATACATGGTGTCATCCAAGTAATTGTAATCAATATTGCTTGTCTCATCTCTGCTGTTCTCTTAGTTTTCTTGAGTCTGCTTGTTACTGAAATATCTGTAACTGATGATTTTTGTCACTTGAGACCTAACATCATGCAGATTTGCACATCAGTACCAACATTTTGTAGGAGATTGCTGCCTCTGTCAGAAAGTCATATACTACAGCAGCCAATATTTGTACAGACCTCTTTGCTTCACCACACTTTATTATGCAGTGGTTAGTACAGTTGACCTTCATTTGGGATGACCAAGTTTCAGATCTTGAAGACTCATTGCTGTGTAATGTGTCCTTGGATTTTCTCAGTCTGTGTAGGCAGTTGTCAGTGTAGTACTTCATATTGTGCCATGGCAGCTTCATTGCATATTCTTTACAATTCCTTCTTTACTAACTAATCAGCTTACAGTTTGATGCTGTATATTCTACAGTAATGTTAAATAAGTAAGAGATTTTTCTGCTACGTTTTTATATGTGAAAGTGTTGTTAAATAAACAAAGAAATTAGGCATGTCTGTATTAGACATTGGACACTGAATGACAAGAAGAGAACAACCTGGCATTAAATTTTTTTTTTTTTCAAAGTTGGTGGTACTTACTGTGTTGTAGGAAAAGGGTACATCATTGCCAGCTCAGAGGCTGAACAAGCACCCATCACGGGGACTTCTGCGCCATATCTTGCAGCAGGTGTACAACCAGGCCGTCAGTGACCCCGAGAAGCTCAACCAGTATGAGCCCTTCTCACCCGAGGTGAGACATTGCTATTTACTGGATGTTAAGTGTGTTGTTTTGTTTGGTTAGTACAGATGTTGCATCCAGTTTAACAACTGGTGACAGTACACAGAACTCTTCCTGTTGTTCGTGTTGGGTTGGCAAAAGTGAATCAGGATGGAACATGAAATAGTGAAGTCTGCTCTTTCCGAGTGTTTTTCACGCACTGAGGAGTACAGATCTGTTTTTCTTCCATCATTGCTGCCACCAGTTAGGTAGGTACCTTGATTTGAGTGCCAAGAATGGATCATCTCTGATTTTTTGGACAAAGGCACATTTTAATCTGTTTTCATAAATTGGTTATTGTCAGTTGGGGTTTATATTAAAAATGGAATACTGCAGAAGCTGGCTGGACTGCCGTCATCAGGCAGAATGGAGTGGGGCATGTAATATGTTGGAATGAGCTGGTTTGTGGGTTCCCTTTTCCGTGAATACAGAAGCAGAAATTACACCTGAAATGTTGTGTTGTAGTGTTACCTGTAGGTGATGGCAGATGTCCAGGATACAAATAATGCCTATGAATGGATTGTCTGGTGCAACAAGCTTTTTATAAGTACAGTATGCATTCAGTTAACCTTCATCTGGGTTGGACACCATGTAGTTTGGTAAATAAGTAAGATCATTCTGCTGACATGGCAGTACCTATGTACCAAGCTGCATGGCCTTGCATGCCGGAAGACTGTAATCTGATATCTGTCAGCTGAGAACCACACATTTCACTGTATGCATAACTGCTAAGAATGACTCTATCATAACAACATGGTTTTGGTTTTACTGCCACCTGGTATATGTATCCAACATTATAAAATTGCTTGCTACATGGGAACTATGAAGACATGCTGGGTAGTGTTTGGATGGCCATTCGCCACCCAGTATAGCCTTTCTGTTTTGTTATGATGTCCTTTGGTTTACAGGTGTATGGAGAAACATCTTATGATCTTGTCTGTCAGATGATTGATCAGATTGAGATAACAAAAGATGATATCTTTGTGGACCTGGGTTCTGGTGTCGGTCAGGTCGTCCTCCAGATGGCAGCTGCAACTCCATGCAAGATCTGTTTTGGTGTTGAGAGGGCAGAGGTTCCATCAAAGTATGCAGAGGTAAGTTGCATTATTGTGTGTTGCTTTCACAGGTGATTACCCTCTCCTTGTACATCTAGAGGGGTGCATGGCAATGGTTTCATGATACATTTTGTCAGCAAGTGGAATGGCATCTTAATCCTATGCTTAATTGTTCTAGTTACTGTTTTTATATTTAGTTGAATCATTGCCATGAAATATAAAGTCATCTGTGTATTTCTGTTTGAATTCAGGCCATTATTTTCATACGAGTATGTCACATGCCTATTCAAATGTGATTGTTGGTTTTCAGATTTTGACGCTGCAGACAGTTTATAAAAGCAGTTCATTGCTTACATTGGGCTTAGGCGAGTCATACAATGTAAACACTATATATATTACAGTATAAAGTGTTTCAAAAGTCTGTGTCATTAGGCTTGTGAATTGGTTTTGCTCTGCAGTAACACTACATGCATTTGCTATATGCTTTGCAGAATTCTTTCTTTTTATTGCTTTTTTCTTTCTTGCTTTCCTTTATACTTTACTAGGGATATGGCTGTGTGACCCATTCCAAGACCCACAACTTGCCAAGGGCATCTTTTCTGTGTCTGCAACGCTTTTGCTCCTCTGATCCTGTAATAAAATGCTCAATTAGGAAGTCATGTGCACTTTCCATTGTTTCTAGTGATTTCTCTGTATTTCTGTGTGCATTTTACAATATTATTTCCATGCCTTGTAATTGCTATACTTCATTATGTGTATGCTGTCTTCTAGATGCAGTCACATGTGGTCTGAGGAATTATGTCTGCTCATCCTCCAGTGTGTCCATGCCTTGTAGTCCCAACATAAATGTTGATATAGCCATTATTTTTTATAGCCTTAATTGAATATCTCTTCACATACTTTTGTCCCATTGTTGTTTAAAAGTTCCAGTAATCTTATTGAAGCTTTATTGTTTGTCACATGAGGTTGTGTACAGGCACTGTGCTGCTCACTGTAGTTGTTCCTCAGACTCACTGTTCACCGTATTGGAGTGTTGATGGTACACCATGAACCAGAAGATTCTAACAGTTTCAGAAATGAAATAATATTTTAAGGCAAAGTGGAAAAAATTTATTTACACTGGTGGATACATGTCCTTGAGAATTCATGTTAATTATTAATGTCTGAATACAGCACTTTGCAAGCGATCACCATGTCATTCAATGCAAACCTGCAATTGCAATGGAAAGGATGTCATAACATGTTACAGCAGTTTTGGGGGGGTTCCTTGCATACATATCATAATTTGCTGTTTTAAGTCATCAGTATTGGCAGGACATTCTGTGAGTGGATACAGGCTGCATCCTTGTCTTACCGTTGGTGGTTTGATTCTGTTCCAGACTCTACCACTAAAGGGGTAAGATAAGACTCAGGTCTTTGACAGTTTTAGAGGACATATTGCAGTGGCAAGATGCATGGCATTCTGTGCATGGAAAAACATAAAACATTATGCCATCAGCACATGACTCTTACCAGCACAACCATATGTAACATTACCCCACTTTTTTTGCCACAGAGCATGAATGTACACTTTCGCAAATGGATGCGCTGGTATGGTAAGAAGTATGGTGACTACCGCCTCATCAAGGGAGATTTCCTGACAGATGAACACCGTGAGAAAATTGTTAGTGCCACCATTGTCTTTGTAAACAACTTTGCATTCGGCCCCACTGTTGACCATATGCTAAAAGAACGCTTCGCAGACCTGAAGGATGGTGCCCGGATTGTGTCATCAAAATCGTTCTGCCCTCTCAACTTCCGCATCACAGATCGCAACCTTAGTGGTAAGTGCCTGTTTATATCATCAAGTTTTCATAATGTGGATGTAGGTACATGTCCTCACTTTATTTTTTTGAGTGGTTGTGATGTGGATGTATGTTCATATCCTTAATTTATGTAGGCAGTCCCTGACTTTTGTTCATGATCCATTCCTGAAACTCTGTATGGAAGTCAAATTGTAAGAAAGTCAAGCAATATACTTATATACTATTAGGGAAGTTCTGTTCCAATTGCCTGAAAGTAGATAAAAATCTCTATTTCTGGGCAACAAAACAATCGTACCAACAATTCAACACATTTATGCATGTATTCAACCACTGGTAACTGTTAATGTTCCCACCATCGCATGAGGGAATATCTTCCACACTTCTGGTGGCTTTATAAGAAATGGCCGTTGAAAGTCATATTTCATAAGCCATTAGTAATCTGAACAGCATTGTTTAAAAACATTTTCATGTGTCTGCTTCACACTACAATGGCCATACCATTCTACACGCAGATCATGTTTTGCCATCGTCCCAGCATTGCTGTTCCACTAGTTACCCATGCTGGCAGTGTCCTTTCCATTCTTCTACAGTTGCTGTTGCAGTCCATTCTGCTGTCAAGTTTGTCAGTCACTTAAAAGACAGATGCCCTGTCCCATTTATCTCATGAACACAATTCTTTACCATAGACCCTGCTATTTCGGTTGGGCTAAGGTCACAGATGTATGGACACAGCCTCACTACAGTGTGACCATGGATATTAGCAAGTGATCAGTTTTGAAAATTCTTTGTTTAGGTTTTTTGTTGTTAGAATGAAGGCAGGCAGCTGATCTTTCCTCATGGTTCGATTACAGAAAACTCCATGTTACTCCAGTCACAAGGATGTCTCACATGCAACTGAACATGTAGTTGGGCCTCCATCTGCTTGTAAACCATACTATGGAGCATTGTGAATGGGTTGGGGTGAGGGTGGAGGGTCAATTATCTTAACAGTGTCTCTTTTACCCCCATTTGAAAATTCGTACTGTTCCTCTGATAGTAGCAGTCACCACTAGCTCAGTCATGGCAGGCAATCAGGTGTGAACCATGATGAGCCTTTTCCTAGCATTTCCACCTTACTTATTCACGCTGACAGCACTTCTTGAAAGTGTGGTTACTGTCAACCCAGCTTTGTCAGCCCTCACTGCAAAGCACCTTAAGGTTCACCTTATATCTTCTTCTCTAATCTGCTCTTTTAAATCTTGAGCTGTGCAAATTATTCCATAGAGAATATACACCGCATGGAAATGTAATCTTTTGTTTAATTGTGGAAGGTAGCTTGGGACATCTTGGTAATTTCTTCTGTGTTATGCAGAATTCTTGCAGTCAACCATATCATTGACATCTTAAAGTTGTTAGTGGGTATATACTTGTCGCCACTTCTAGACTGGTGTTTTCCTGGCATGCATGGTGGGGGTAGTGTCCCCTTTTCATCACTGTCTTTTCAACTGTTGGTTTTATAATTAAAGCAGCAGACACGCACATGCAACTGGCTGCCATGTCTGTTGCACAAGCCAGAAGAAATGTCAGCTGCTTCTGTTGGCTCCCTCTTCACAGCTTTAGTACACTGACTGGTGAATTACTGTTCTTCAATGTGAACCGTTTTCTCCTGTCTATGTACATGTGACATCTTCAAATTGCATGTAGTTATGTTTAGAATATTATCACAACATAAACAGCACTCAGTGCTGAGTGCATTCACTTACTACATGCTACTCAAACTGCTTGATGTGTGTGTGTGTGTGTGTGTATGTGTGCGCTAATATACATCATTGTTGCTCCAACCAGTAGCTGCCCTGTAATCCATCCCATAGTCAGCATTCCCCAAACAGCACCGGACCTGCCCACTTGACTGCGGGGATTTTTTTGTTAATAAGTGTGTGTAATATGGATGTATGTACATGTCACTGAGTGCTCATTAATGTGTATGTCTGTAGGTCTCCAAGGACTGTTTAATTTCTTGTTGGTTTTTGAGGTTGTGGTGGCAATGATTACTCTTGCAGGACAGTTGCCATACATTTACATTTTGCTGAAAGTTCTCTACTCAGCCAGGTGCTGCACTTGTATGATTTCTGTTGCAGTTGTTCTGGCTGTGCCATTCATGCTTTACCTTTGGTACATACTTCTGTGCTAAATCACATAAGTGGACATTACTTTTTCCGCATGCTACACCAGTGCCAGTGCACTGTGATTTTCTAGCTTACTGGTATGGCATTACATTCATTACATATTTCACTTTGTATTGTTTATTTAATAATTTGATGAACTATGTAAGTGCGAAGTTTTTATTTTTTCAATATTTGTCACTAGGCACAGAGCTGATATTTCTTGACCATGACTGACAAATGCAAGTGCACTCCAGTGCCTCTCCTGGATGGGCTAGAGAGGATGGTTGTATTGGGATGTGATGTCACATCATTCAGCAGATACTTACTGATATTTCTGAGGAAACAGCTGCCTCCATCTTCAACTCTGAAGATTAAGGCAGCAGGTTCTTCAAAATATTTGTGCCCATCTACCAAAGTATGTGGAGTTCATATCCCAGGAGACTGATGTTTAAATGCTGGTTCAGAAGAACTTCTTAGTCACATGATTTCCTTGTTTGATTTGGAGATGTGTTAGGTGTTGAAAACCTGTGAGATATTAATGTGCGGACAGGCACTCAAGATTAAGTGGTTCATTCACACTGTAGCAGAGAAAACATAGTTTTTATGGTGTCAGTGTATGCAAATATGTATGTTTGCTGTGTAGGTAGTGTGATATGTAGGTGTGTGATTACTTATTTTTTGAATGTGAAATATATTCCATCTGATATCATTCTTGCTTCCAGACATTGGTACCATCATGCATGTCTCTGAGATGTCTCCATTGCGGGGATCTGTCTCCTGGACTGGCAAACCTGTCTCTTACTATTTACACATTATCGATCGCACCAAGGTATGATGTAGTGTTAGCCTTTCTTCATGGATCTGATTGTCAGCCTAAAAGCTGGCTAGCCAGACTGATATCTGTCACAATTTTCCTTGGGCTTCTCCAGGAGAATATTAAGAGGTCACCATCTTAATGATCATGTCTTGTGAATATCTGCAGTAGTTCGTAACAATTTCTATTTTCTGGACTACTGAAATAGTAACAGTAACATTCCTGGCTGACATACTCTACTGCATAATGCAGTACACCCAGCTTGTGTTTCCTGCCATAGTCATGTTCCTGAAAAAGGGCACAAAAATTGAAGAGGCATAAAGAAAAGTTGGTATGCCCATCATGAATAAGGGGTTAGCGTATCAGTACACTGCCAGCCAAAGGCCATTAAACTGAAAATGAGAGGGTACAAATTAAGAAATTGTGTGAATTGGCAAGGGGCATTAAATCCAAAAAGCATAAAACAAATGGGTGTAAAACAAGGGCTGCACATATACGAAGTCCCAAGCAGCTTTCTTCATTTTACTACGCCCTTGTGTACTGTGCTTCCATTTGCAGCCATAATTAAAGTGGCTGCAAGTCAACTGCTTGTTAGCTTCTGGTGAAAACACCCATATCCAATGCAAAAAACTGGCAAAAATTGGGAGGTGCTAAGGACAAAACCTCCACATAAGGCATTCTTTTAATACTCTCTGAAGAATGGTAAAATTAGCATGACAGTCCAATGAATTATAGCTTGTGTACACATGTCTGTATGCAGTATTAAAATCAAAGTGATGTCATCACAAATTGAACAGTGACAAAATTGTACATAGGGGTGTATAAAACAATTTGTCAGAAATCTGCTGCAGATATACATAACCTAAAGAGAAGTAGTTGTAATTGAGGCCTGTGTTTTTCTGGGATATTGCACTTTGTCATTGGATAGTCACAATAACCCTGAGGAATAAAGATCTTAAGTACAGCACATTGAAAACCTGAAAACTTGCATGGTTTTGCACCTTGTCTAATGTTTGTAGGAATTACTGATCAGTAAAAGGGAACAAAAGATATATAAATTTGCTATTTATGAACTTTTTATTTTCCCACTACAGTCAATTATCTAATACACATACAGGAATGTAACTTCTCTATTTCCTGTTTCTACCATGGACCTAACCGTGCGCACCCAGAGATATTATGAAATTTACTGTGTACTTTTATCGGTATGTACAGTAGCCAAGACTTGTTAAAGTGTGTGCAGGTACTGTGGGAAAGTTCTTGCATATGATTGGTCCCAGTACTTTGTTCAGGTACATGCATAAACTAACTTCTCAATGTGATATTTTCTCTTCTTTAAATTTTAGATTGTTGTGTTATTGACATTGACAGTGTCCATATCCTGGACAATGAATGGATGCTGCTGATTTTTTATTATTTGAATTCCTGGACCATGGATTACTGGCAGGAAAATGCTGTATGAGTTAGTGAACAAGTGAAATGTTATTGTCAATGTTCAGCAGCAAACTTGGGTTTTTGGTTGAGGCGTCTACATTTAGAAACTCTGTGGGCATATGGTTTACCTCAGGTACCAGCTGAATTTGTGACAGTTGCTTCTGGATGTCACACACTGTATTCACATGTTGTGTTCTTTTGTTTCAGCTTGAGCGCTACTTCCAGCGGCTCAAGAATCCAAAAGTGCGGGTGAGTACCTTTGTTTTCAGCATGTCCAGTTTGCATGACAGGGGACCAAATGCGTTATGTGTAATGATCAGTCCCGTTGTGTGATGTGGGAGAATGAGCGTTTACACACACTTACACACAAACACACCAGTTACAAGTAGGTACCAGCTGCATTTGTTTCTGTTTTAAAATATTAAGTTATGAAGTTCATTTGGTGGTTACAATATGTAGCATGTATCAGAAAACCAGAATGAATGTGTATGTGGAATGGAAGTACTAATCTTTAACGTATGAGAGATTTAAATTCCAAAGTAGCCTCTGACGGCTGGGGTACTTTTCACTTTAAATGTCTGTTTTTCCACTTGCTGATATTGTCCATTGTATTTCATACATTTTTAAAGTTAACTGCTTCAGATAAAAAGTACTAACTTGAGAATGAATCCATCTACCCATTCTGCAAGTTTGAAGAAAATCCACCTATTTTTGCAAAGTGTAGTTGGTCATTTTTTATTTTGTTTATTTTTCAGTCTAAGTTTCATTTATTAGATTTATTATTTTCAAATGGCTCCTGTTGGGAGTGGAGACCCTGTGCTATAAAATTTGGAGCTGCCTGTAACGAGACCAGAGGCAAATGTCCTTTTTAAGGATTTATTCATGCCTTTTTTTTGAACTGTAGGTTCATACTTACATCTTTCTTCATCTCAACACTTTAGTCAGTTCCCTCTCAGCAATAACATGTGATATGCCAGGCACTGCTGATGCTTGAATCACAGAGTTCGGAAGTGTTGGGTTTGTTTTGTGCTGAATTTTGTTGAAGTGCATTGAGTAGTATGGCTATAAGGAGAAAATGTTAGAGACTGAGACATCATAAGAATGTTGGTAAAAAAAATAAAACTTTACTGGTGATAATTTTATGTATATAAAGCCTTTTAGACACATGCTGTGAAAAAGAGATATGTAATTATAAATGCAGAAATTTTTATATAGGACGTGGCTGTGGGGGACTTTTCCATTCAGCCATTGAAGGGCGTTTAATTCCTGGGACTGTGTTGTCCTGTTTGAATGTAAAGGTTTAATCTACAGCTTAAAGCAGCAGGATGAAGAGATGTGAACTGGGTTGAACTGGCTGAAGTAAGGAATTCAGTAGTGGTCTTGTGAACATAATGAAATTCTGGTTTGACAAGAGGTGGGGAACTTTTGGATTAGCTGAGCATATGTCATCCTCTCATTGAGACCTGAGTTTTGTGGAGTTGGTATTTTTATCGTTTGCTTTGGTCTGATGTGGTATACGATTTTCAGCTTGATGCTGTCAGATTGTTTCCAGACTGACCATGTAAGACACTCCTGTTGGTATCACAAATGTCCACCATAAGGTATAGAGTTGAGTTGAGTCTGTTGAGTCATTTTCTGCATGGAATAAGACTGTAGCTTGTGTGTTTGCAGAGCAGTGGCTTGTTATGTATGAGTGTGTGTCTACATGTGATTTTTGCATTCCCTGAAAATGATGTGCCAAATTTTGTGTTAAACTGAGGAAAAATTTTCGGCATGTTTAAAGTAGCTTTTTGAGGGCAGACAGTGGGAAGAACACAAGTTTTTGAGGGGTTTTCCAAGTTCAAAAGCTGTGTGACGTCTATTGAAAAGTGACACATGCTCATTGTTACTTTGGCATTCACAGACTTGTGCATTGTGAATGTGTTCCAGAAGGACAAACTTTAAACCACCATTGCAACATTGACATTTTAACTTTGCGTAAAAATATGTTGTGTCACTTACCTGAAAAATGGAAACCAGAGGGTCTGTTTCAATACCGTGATGATGCACCTGCTCCCTCTGCATTGTCTGTTTGTTAATTTCTATGTAGTAGCAAAATGGCTGTCATTCCACATACTCGATTTATCAGCTGTAGTGCTGCCTTTCTCCTTTCTTTTCCCAAAACTCAAGAGGGCATTAAAGGGAATGAGATTTCCCAGAGAGATTATTTTGAAGGGGACAACAATGATCAGAAAGCGTTCTTGTTGTGGAGAAATAAATTCAGTCTGTAAATCATTTGATCACACCTTGTATTCATGTTGTTGCCTAGGTTTCTTTGTAGTATAATCTGTCAAATTTGTGGTAGACAAATTAGCATTGAGGCTGGGTTTACTTCAGTCATTTCACTTGTTTCCAGCCATTTATCATACCACAAGTGTTGGTACAGTAGGCTGCAGGACTCAAGTACTCGGTGTTTCCTTGCTTAGAACCAAACAGAATAATAGGATTGTCTGTATAGCTTGCCACCCAGGTGAATTTTGTTCAGTTTTAGACACTATTTACAGCTTCCTTTACTATATATCTCCTTCTAATTTCATATTGCCCATACATAATGTGTGTATTAGAAATGTGAGACTTCAAACGCTGACATAAAGTAGTTGCAGGGTGGAGGCACATCTGTGGGGTCCGGAACAGTTTCTGCTGGTGGTGAGGAAGAGAACACTCCACCACGTTCATCTCGAGATCGAGCTCGTCGGGACCTGACCAAGCAGTTGAACATGGACACAAGCTCAAATAGTTCCCGAGACAGTGATGACAGCACCTCTGTGGCCACTGCGTCCTCACGCTCCCGAGTGGTGACAGGTCCCACCACTCGTCGTGCCTGGAGTGACTGGTGTTCAAATTCAAACAAGGGCAAGAGCAGCCAGAGTGAGGAGGAGAACAACAACAACAACAACAACAGTAACAACAGTAGTGGTGAGTTTAAATGAAAGCAGTGTGTGTTCTGAATTTTCATTGTGTTTAACACGCCAATCAGGTAAAGCGGTACATGTTGGACAGCTTGTTTATCATCACTGTTATTACTTATTTATTGTGCTGCATTTGGCTTTTCAAGTCTTAAGGTATAGTTGTGCTGCACACAGGGGCTGTATTGTGGGGTGGAGTAGGCTGAGGTGCTTATGCTGGCCACTGTGCCAGAATATACAGTACTTACAGCAATCAAGTTAAAGAAGTATTTTGCAGGTCCACAGTGCAGTTAATGTAACGTTCTACAAAAAATTACCAATAACAAATACTTGCACATTTTTTGAGGGTATCTTGTCAAGCATGAAATTCAAGACAGTAAATTGAGAGACTGTGGGGTTGCTGCCATGTCACAAGTGCATGCATTTGCTATGTTGTTATTGTTAAGTATGATGCAAGGATGGAATAAAAATATCATGACATGATCTGCATCTTCACCCGATTTGTCCTGTACATGCTTCTTCTGTATAAAATGTTTATTATGTAATGCAAACTTTACACATCTACAACATTTACCACTGTTTATGTGAAACTAACTGCTCCCAGTAACAGTTGTTGTAGGGTCACATTTGACACCATGCAGTGGCCACAGTAGTGGACCCAGGGAAATTGAATGCTGCTGTTGTAGTGATTGTATCTGACACTACATTCACTGCATGCAGCAAGTGCATGGTTTTACTGCAGTAGTGGAACTGTACCTTCATTTGGTAGACACTTGGTGTAGAAGTGTTGCCACTTTAGTGTTTGAAGTTCTCACTGTCAGGTGGCAGTGAGTACATTATTTTCTCTTATGTCTTGTATGAGTATGCTTTAGGAGGTTTTATTGGTAAAACACATTTTGTAATTTTAAACCATATTTCAGGCATATATTGAGTGTTATACATGAAGCATGATCATTGAATCTGCATTTATCCTGTTTACATGTTTGTAACTGTTTGGTGCAGGAAAGAGCAAGGCACGTCAGCCCAAAAAGCTTCGTCGCAAGTTGCCACGCGCAGGCAGCAAGTCATCACCTATTATGCAACAAACACGGACCATGGCACAGACTAAGAGAGGAGCTCGTGGACGGGTCAAGAAGGGTAAACCAAAGAAGGCAATTAAGATAAATGGGTTGGATCTTCTCCATAGCCAAACTCTGCTTAGCACATCTCCACAAGGTGAGTTTTAGTGATTATGTGATGAAATGCGTTTTCTGTAATTACACATTATTTTACAAGCTTTGTGAAATCACATAGTGTATATCAATTTGCTACATATGCTTCATTGTGACCATAAGTGGTAGTATGTTGCAGGCAGGTGTAATGTGCACTCAAGACTGAACTTTAAAAAACGTGTTCGTTAGCTTCACTTAGTCCATGTGTATGTAATTTCTTGAGAAATTCTGAAGAGATTTTCATAAAATATAATGTTGGAATTTACTAAAAGTATAATCACCTTCCAGTTTTGGTTAAAATGGGCTAACAGTAACACTTTCTGTGATGGCCTGCAGGCATTTCTCCATTCGTCTGAAATGTTATGCTCTAAATAGTCATGTGTTGTCATGAAAGCTGTTTTGTAGGAAGGAACCCACGTTAATGCAAGGGTACACAAATTCTGGTCGCTTGGGTGACTAAATTCTTTATGGTGCCACCTAACATTTTCAGCATAATTAATGTGGTTTTTTTCCCCCTCATTCCACTTCATACTCAGCAGAAAGCACCAGCCATCATTTAGGTTCACAGGTCGCTCAGACTTGCGGATCCACAGTATGGAATTTTCTTCCTGTTACCCTTCTGACACTACATGTTTGTAGCAGGCTCTTAGTTTTTTAGAAAACTTGTGGGCCCATGATTTATTGCCCACTTCAGTTTTTCTGGAAGTATTAATCTTCAAGATAATTAAACGGGGGGGGGGGGGGGGGGGGGGGGAGAAAATGAAAAAAACACAGAAGGAAGAGGCCTGAAAAAATTTTTTTTTTTCTTAACAAACAAAAAAATTAAAAATAATATT
>Ga0123355_10003691_pt1 | contig 22078 bp, 19 predicted proteins | sample TergutEmb28metaG_3_FD_89872 | JGI IMG/M metagenome (GOLD analysis project Ga0123355, IMG submission 89872) | Embiratermes neotenicus P1 segment gut microbial communities from Petit-Saut dam, French Guiana - Emb289 P1 | ecosystem: Host-associated > Arthropoda: Insects > Digestive system > Gut ... | reverse complement strand
TAAGCACGGTGATGAAAAGATGATAGAGGATGTAAATGCCGGCAAGGTAAAAATAGGCACAGCTTACCGCAAGCTTACTATCCGGGAAGTTGAGAATTTGTATAACTGGGAAACTGACCGGGATGTTAATAATCCAATTTGCAGATCTACCATACTTTACTATATCGAGCGGATGTGGCGGGATTATCGATTTGCTTTAGTACAGGATTGGTTTATGGGTGGTGTGGAAGGTAGTGTGGTTGCTACAAAGTTGCTTGGCAAGCATTGGGAGGCCTTACAGGCTGTATTGGTATAGCGGTTTCGATTGAAAGTGGGCTTCAGGCTACGCTTAGAAATGCCCAACTGCCGGCATTTCCAAACTTGCTTCAGCCCATTTCAAAACGAAACGCATATATGACCTATATTCGCTATTTAAAGGGGCTGTCCTGAAACAAAAGCAGTAACAGAACAGCCCTCATTACATAATTATTGCTTACATTCATACACATCAAAATCCACACGACTATCTGCAACTTCAATTTTTGTTACAAAATCTATCGGAAGTTGTACAAACATTTTGTGCATAACCTCAAACTTGCTTACATGCTGCAGTTTTTCATGCCTCTTGATGATTTGATGCTCTTTACACTTTAGCACGATATCACCTACAAAAGCATGTGCCTGGACTTCAACCGGTACGGTTACGGTTATGTCTTCGCATGTTTTTGTTGGGCATATTATTTCCTTTTTGTGCTTATCTTTTGCTGCCTCCAAATATTCACCTCCTCTCAAGTCCAAGCTGGGACTTGTACTATCAGTATATTCTGCTGTGAGGAATGTGTGACAGTGGAGGGAATGGGATATGTATTATTTTTTTGTATTCATTTTTTCCATTTTATGCTGTTATAATGCATAATTTGCTTTATGGCCTTGCAATGTGCTAAATAATGTGGTTTAATATGGCCGAATCACAAGTAATACAAATTTGCGACAAGATATCGCTGTAGTTAAAAGATGGTGCTGACATGGAACATTTGCTGGAAGCGCAACCGGAAGTCAGTATTATTATGCCAGCCTATAACGCCGAGGATACGCTACAAGCCAGTATCGACTCTGTTCTGACACAAACTTATCAGAATTGGGAGTTGATAATAGTAGATGATGCGTCTACTGATAGAACTGCTGAGGTCGCTAGAGCAATTAATGACAAAAGAGTTCACTTTAGCACAAACATCAAAAACCAAGGGGTGGCATTTGCTAGGAATGCTGGACTAAAGAAGGTAAAAGGCAACTATATAGCCTTTTTAGACAGCGACGATTTATGGCATGAGCAGAAGTTAGATAAACAGGTTCGTTTCATGAATGAAACAAATGCAGTAATCTCCTTCACAGGAACTTCATATATGAATGCCACAGGGCAGATTTCGAAATATGTCCTGCAAGCAAAAAATGATTTCACGTATAAGGAGTTACTACGACGCAATATCATGTCCTGTTCGTCTGTGATGGTACAAAGAGATAGTATGATTCCATTCTCACAAGGTTATATGCATGAAGATTATGCTGTGTGGTTACAGATTGTTAGAAAAACAGGACAAGCTTATGGACTTGATGAACCGCTTTTAATTTATCGCATGACTAAGAAATCGAAGTCTGCAAAAAGGCTAAGCTCTCTTAAAATGATATGGGGTTCTTACAAGCACGTAGGGTATGGAAACTTTGCTTCAACATTTTTGATGTGCCGATACATTCTCCATAGCATCCCAAAACGTACAAAGATAAAACTGGGCATCCGGAGGGAATACAGATAAATACTCGTCTGATGGGCTATCCTGGAATGAGAATTAATGAATCTGATGGCCATGAAAAATTAGGGTTTCCGGAGTTTATGTCTTCTCCGCTGTTTTATCTTGCTAACCCTGGGGACAAGCTGATCTTGTGTAACAAGGCATACAAGTTTAGTGTTGCCACTTATGCTCTTGATGTAGACCCTAAATGGCTTTACACCTATGGCTATGCTCCAGACCAAAGCTGGACGGTTTATCAACATGATTTAAAAGACAGTAACTATAGCCAGAAAGAATATAAATTTAGCAAGCAAGTGTATTTTCGTTTATGCCTACAAAAGGCAGATGGTACGGCCATAAATAATGATGAAGACATAAATGACATCATTATATTTAGTACGCAACCAACGCCTCCATATAAAACGAAACCCTGGATTAATGATGAGGCTAAGATTATCTCTGATACTGTAAAAAATTTGCGTACAAAACACGATATGGTGTTTGCTCTAATGACAGACACCCATTACACCGTAAATGGAACTTGGCAAGATACTATAGATTCTGTAAAGCTACTTCATAAAGCTATAGGCTTTGATGGCATTATACATTTAGGTGACATTTCTGACGGAATGGTAACAAAAGAAGCCACTCAATTTTATGCGAAGAAAATCTTGTCCGATTTAAAATCGTGCGGCGTGCCTCTTTGGTTAGCAGTTGGAAACCATGATACAAATTATTTTAAAAATAACCCGTCGCGGCTATCAATAGAAGAACAGCAAGAACTTTATTTTGATGGGAAAGAACTGAGGCATTTCGTAGACTTACCACGGTTACGCATGATTTTCCTCGATTCATTCGACCCAAATGAGAAATTTCGGTACGGTTACAGCAGCGATTGTATTGCTTGGATTAAGCACAGTTTGGACAACCTTCCTCGTGGTAATAAAGCAATAATTTTTTCACACCTTCCGCCACTAACAAGGTTGCAGTTTTGGGCAAAGGCCATTCGCGGAAATGATGAGATTACAGAGGTTTTACAGCAGTATAAGGATAAAATCCTAGCCTGGATAAACGGTCATAACCATGCCGATTTTATAGATAACAAAGAGGGCGTCCCCATAATCTCAATAGCCAATGCTAAATGCTAATGTTTCTTAGAACACAAACCAGATGGCTACATTTCACCTAAGCGGCTACTAGACGATGTATCTCAGGAGCTATGGGATGTAATGTTTGTAAATTCTAAAAGCAGCACTATACGTTTTATCCGCTTCGGGGCTGGCAAGGACAGGCTTGTGGCAGATGGAAAGGCAGTTTGGATGTAATGGAGATATGGGCACACCGCGGAGCATCTGATATAGCACCAGAAAATACACTGCCTGCTTTCCAGTTAGCGGCAGACAAAGGTGCATATGGTGTTGAGCTTGACATTCAGCTTACAAAAGATGGGGAAATCGTTGTCATTCATGACGAAACAGTAGACCGGACTTGTAATGGGAATGGTTATGTTAAGGATTTCACCTTAGCTGAGATAAAAAAGTTAAACGCCAACAAATCAGGCGCATTCGCAGAGATACCTACCCTTTCCCAGGTTTTTGAACTTTTAAAGCCCACTCCTCTTAAAATAAATGTTGAGTTTAAAACGGGTGTTATACCTTGTGAGGGCATTGAACAAAGGGCCCTCGCCCTGGCCGAAAAACATGGCATATTGGATAGAATTGTTTGGTCGTCATTTAACCATCACTCTGTCCAGCATGTAAAACTGCTAAACCATAGGGCAGACACGGCGTTGCTTAGTGGTGGTGGGATTCTCATAACGGCACTGCAATGCCAACATATAGGTTCATCCGCTCTACATGCAAATATCCGTCAGCTTAAAAAGCATCCATATATCTCGGCTGATTGTCAAAAGTATAAAGTCGCATTAAGACTTTGGACAGTTGATGCTCCTAATGATTTTAAGCTTGCTATAAATAACAACATAGATGCTGTGTTTACAAACAAGATAGATGTAGCTGTTGATATGCTGAAAAGCCAAACCCCAAGGAGTTAGTTAATGAGCCAACTAGCAGAGTTACAAACAATTGAGTTAGATATATTAAGAGAGTTCATTAGAGTAGCTAATTCCAAAAACTTACGCTGGTTTGGTATGTTTGGTACTTTGCTTGGAGCTTCCAGATGCGGCGGGTTTATCCCCTGGGATGATGATATAGATATTGCTATGCCCCGCCCTGATTATGATAGATTACGCACCATGTCACATTTATTTGCCGAGCCTTACTTTTTGCAAACGCCGGCCAATGACCCTGCCGCCGCAACACGTTTTATGAAATTAAGGCGAAGCGACACAACTGTAATTCAAGCGATACCAAGTGTTTATACCAATGGCGGGCATATGGGTGCGTATATTGACATCATTCCTCTTGATATTGTGCCTGACTATAACGCCGCAAAAAAATTACAGCAGGTGGCGCATTCGATTAATAAGCAAATGTATTATAGTGCTGCCCTTGATGAAAACGATGGCGAAGAGGTGCCCGCATTTAAAGAGGATGCTTGTATATTGGCTGGTGGCATTGCCGGTCATTATGATTTTTTTGCTGACAGATATGAGAATTACTGCTCTAAATATAAATCAGGTTATTACTACGCTATGCCCTCGCTATTAGGTGAGCGTGGATGTCAGGTATATGATAGAAAATGGTTTGCCCTTAGTGATGAATTAGATTTTGAGGGGTTGAAAGTTCAGGTTCCGGCTAATTGGAAAGATGTTTTGGTGGTTTCTTATCCTAAAGGGGTCCAGGAACCAGCATTGAAATACCGCAAGCCTAAGCATATTGATAGCAGTATTGTTGATACTAGACGGTCTTATAAAACTTATACGCAGCGTTATACAGATATGCTTTGTGGTATTGAGGGTAAAAAAACTTATTTCTTTGGTGCCGGTGATAGCTTACGTATTTGGCTTGAGCGTTATGGCGACAATGTTGATGTAGCTTGTACCTTTGATAATGACCCGAAGAAATGGGGGGCTACTGCTTATGGGGTGCCTGTAAGAAACCCTGCGGAGCTGCCGCGTATTTTAATGGATGATGATAGAGTTGTTATTGTTAGTGTTTATCATAAGGAAATTGGTAAGCAGTTAGAGGATATGGGAGTTAAGGATTACTATATATTTTTAGATGGCTTGAAATACAAGCGGGAACGACAGTGAGGTTGCTATGATTTTTGCTAATGAGACTGATAAAATTTGGGATGTTGGGTATATATCTGGGACTTTTGATATGTTCCATATCGGGCATTTGAATCTTATACGCCGCACAAAGGAACGTTGCATTAAGCTAATAGTAGGCGTATTAGCTGATGATGTTGTTAAAAGAACTAAAAAAAAATGGCCGATACATCCGCTTGTAGACCGTATGGCAATAGTTGCTGCGTTAAAATATGTAGATGAGGTGGATATAACTACCGAAGAATTACTTCGCAAAGACAGTGCTTGGGAAAAATATCGCTTTAATGCTATGTTTAGCGGTGATGATCATATACAAGGTAATTGGACTAATAAACGTGAACAAAAGGCTCTTGATGAGTTAGGTGTTGATTTAGTGTTTTTCCCATACACTAAAGAAACTTCTTCCACGATTTTGCGGGAGCTTATTACAAAGTAAATCGGAGAAAATTATTTATGAAAAAAGTCATTACATATGGTACGTTTGACCAATTTCATATAGGCCACCGCAGATTATTGGAACATGCAAAATCTTTAGGTGATCACTTAATTGTTGGTGTCACAACAGAAGAGTTTGACGTTCAAAGGGGAAAGATGAATGTAGTTGATTCTTTAATTCATCGTATTGATAGTGTACGTGATTCAGGGTTGGCGGATGAAATTATAGTAGAAACCCATGACGGACAAAAGCTTGAGGATATACAAAAATACAATGTTAATGTTTTTGTAATAGGTTCTGACTGGCGTGGTATGTTTGATTATTTGAAGGAATATTGTGAAGTTATATATGTAGAACGAACAAAAGATATTTCTAGCACTATTATACGAACAAAGCGCAATGGAATCGTAAAGCTTGGTGTGGTTGGTACCGGAAGAATAGCTGGGCGCACCATGGAAGAATTAAAATATGTAAGTGGGGTAGTAACATCTGCTGTGTATAACCCTCGCTTAACAAGTGCTCAAGTATTTGCTGAAGAGCATGAAATTGTCTATGCTTCAGATAATTATGATAACTTTTTGAAAGAGATTGACGCAGTGTATATCGCATCTCCCCATGGTACACACTATGACTACGCCAAAAACGCATTATTATCTAATAAACATGTATTATGCGAAAAACCTATGGTGTTAAAGGAAAGTGAAGCCAAAGAATTATTTTCTCTTGCAGAACAATCTGGCCTTGAACTAATGGAAGCTATTAAAACCGCTTATGCTCCTGGATTTTTAAGCCTTCTTTCTATGGCTAAAAGTGGGAAAATAGGCAAGATACATGATGTAGAAGCCGCATTTACAAAACTGGTGGGTAATAAAGCAGGTGCACGGGAATATGACCGTGTAGTCGGAGGTAGCTTTACCGAATTAGCAAGTTATTCATTAATGCCGATAATAAAACTCTTAGGAACTCAGTATAAAGATATCCGCTTCGAATGTTTTAGAAACAGTGACGGGGTAGATATATATGCCAAAGCTTATTTAAAATATGATGGTGCGCTAGCCACAGCCAAAACAGGTATTGGCGTAAAAAGTGAAGGGCAATTACTTATCTCCGGTACAAAAGGATATATTTTAGTAAAATCACCATGGTGGCTTTTTAAGACTTTTGAGGTCTGCTATGAAAATCCTAATAATAACGAGAGTTTTTCATATCCATTCCCTGGGTTTGGGATGAGGTTTGAAGTAGCAGATTTTATCCGAAATATAAACGAACCATCAATGCGCAATTACAAGCTTTCCAAAGATGATTCAATAGCAATGGCAGGGATTATGGAAAAGTTTTTAAGTATGAATAAATAAGTTTGCAAGCTATGCGTTATTATGTCGTAATAACCAAACATAAAGGAGATACCAACGTTGCCAATGTCTAAAAACCTACATGACTTCTATCGCATAACCCCTATGCGTGAAGGTGTCATAAACTGGTATCCTTTTAAATATAATTCTTCAGTTCTAGATTGTAGTAATGGTATATTAACTGATTATTTTAAACGCAAGGGAATGCACATAGAGAAAGAAAACGAGCAACCTGTTGATTATGTTGTGATGCTTGATCCTATTGATTTTAGTATTGATGCATTAAAAACACTCAAACTAAAATTATGCTCACAAGGACGTTTATTAATAGCCTATGAAAACCCATTTGCGTTACGCTTTTGGGCAGGGGCGGCAGCACCTGATACCGGCCGCTCATATGACACACTTTTAAGCAAAGATGCATCCCGGCTACCTAGCAAAAGCGAACTAGAGTTACGATTGAAAAGTGCAGGCCTCAACAAACAAAAATGGTATTATTATCCTTCTGACCACTGGTTTGCTAGAGAAGTTTATTCTGATAACTTAATGCCTAATGAGTATTTAAATCAAAGGTTTACCCATTATTTAATAAATGATGGATCTTTAAATTTTGATGAGCGTGTAGTATACAGGGAAGTTATTCGCGGTGGAGCATTTAAATTTATGTGTGGTGCTTTTTTAGTAGAAGCATGTGTTAATGATAATGATGAATCTTGTGTAGTAGATTATGCGGCGGTTACAGCTTATAGGGCACCTTCAAAGCAATATGCAACCACCGTTAGAAATAATAATACAGTTCATAAAACTCCTCTAACTTCTGAAGGAAAGCAAAGTGTTCGTGCTATATATAATAATCATAACGATTTAGCAGGCTTAGGTATTAATGTAATTGATACTCAATTGGAAAATGATGTTTTAATTATGCCACGCATTAACTTACCTACATTAGGAGACTATTGGGCATATAAACTTTCTAAGGGCGAGCTTGACGAAAATATTCTGTTTAATCACTACGACTCTATAATACAAAATATTAATAATTCATCTGTTAATGGAAGAGTATATTGGGAGCTTGTCCCTGCTAATTGTTTTTATGATGAAACAAAGGATGAATTGCTTTTTTTCGATCAAGAGTTTTATTGGGAAAATGTATCGCCAGACATTGCAATTGCTAGAACTTTATTTGCGCTAACAACACCTCCCGTGTTTAGAGGACACCCCAAATCTCAGGTATGGCTTGAACGCCTCTTGGAAAGGTATGGACTTTCTGATAAATGGGATGAGTTGTATCATATATGTCGGCATGTTATTCATGATGAAGTTTTTGGCAATAGCGATAAACCATTGCATGATGAGACAGCAAAAAAGTTAAAAGAAATACGTAAGCGCGTCAGCACAGTATAGCTTTATAAAGGATTGAAATATAAATGCCTTCAAAAGTCAGCATGGTTATGACATGTTACAATAAAGTTGAGTGTATTGGTGAAATGTTTGATTCAATTTTAGCTCAAGATTGGGACAATATAGAGCTAATTTTAGTGAATGACGGCTCTACTGACGGCACAAGAGAAGTGATAGAGGACTATGAATCAAAGTTTAATGACCGTGGCTATACAACTATAATTATTGATCAAGAAAATGCAGGCGTATGTGCTGCGGCAAAAGCAGGACTTGGACAAGTTACAGGAAAATATGTGTGTATTGTAGATGCTGATGATGAGTTAGAGTTTAATTATGTAAGCACTATGGCAAGATGGCTAAACAAACATCCAGAGGATGATATTGTTTCATGCCAAGGCATCCAATATACCGGAAGAGGCTTAGAAAAAATATTTAAAGACCCCCCAAAAAACAAAGGGACAATTAATTGTGCGCCTTATGTATTAGAACGTTGGCTTTTGGGTCTCTTCCCAACTCAAGCTTGGGTGTATATGGTGAGAACTAAATATATGCGCAAGTGCCGTATTGTCGAAAACTACCTCACAGACTCAACTGGGTCTCATGAGCCTGGATATATAATTCCTTTGTTGGCATTCGGTGGCCAAATAAAACTAATAAAGAAAAATTTGTACCGTTTTAATGTAGGTAATTTTAGCCATTCAACTTTCGCAAGTTTAGAAAATGCTCAAGTATATTACCAACAATATGACAGGTTATGTCGGCGAACAATTAACGCTCTGCCAGGAAGGATAGCCAATAAAACCAGAAAAAAATGGTTAAAGAATGTTGTTAGTGTATCCAACACTTATCGTACGTATATTCATACTACACGATTAACAAAAGATAATACACTTAAAGAAAATGCTTTTCTTTATTTTTTAGAAGCGATAAATCAATTTTTCCCGTTACAGCCCGTTATAGCGCGTGAAAACATAAATGAACAAGAAAAGCTTATATTCGAAGTGTTTGCTCAATTGTTGTTTAATGATAGAAGCAAAAAGTACTTTGTTCCTAAAAATAAGGTGCGTGTTGTTGGCTGCGGTGCAATGGGTAAGCGTGCTTCTAGGTGGATTCCTTTACTTAAGGATACATGTTTACAGCCAAATGAATTGTGGGATATTGAAGGGGATGGCTCAATTGTAAAAAAGCCTGATTATTCAAGTCTAACCTCAAGGGATGTTGTATTGTTGTTCCCTGAAAAAACAAGTGCACCTGCGATTCAAATTCTTGAAGACTTGAAAGATACAGGATGTCTTGTGTTTACAGTAGCTGATATAGAAAGCTATTTAACATGTAGCCAACAATTCCCGGAATTATATTTAGGTGCACAACGGCTTGCAAAGCGAGGCATCGTTAGCATTGTAATTCCATGTTATAACGTAGAAAACTGTGTATCTAACATGTTTGATTCAATAATAATGCAAGCATGGGATGATATAGAGCTTATAATTGTTAATGACGGTTCAACAGACAAAACGGATCTAGTTATAAATGAATATAAACCAAGGTTTTTGGCTCGAGGTTTTGAAACATTGGTAATTAACCAGGAAAACAAGGGGCTTTCAGGTGCAGTTTATGCTGGGCTAAAGTCCGCAACGGGTGAATTTGTATGCCAGGTTGATGCGGATGACACATTAGAGCCTGAGTATGTGTCAACAATGGCAGGATGGCTTTCTAATTTTCCAGATTACGAATGGGCAGCTTGTGATGTATACCGTGTTGATGAACAAGGGGTTCGGGTTGTGCGTTCATTTAGGTTTGATGCAGAGTCTATTATAACGGCAGAACATTTTTTGCTAAGATCAATGGCTGCTGCATGGAAGTATATGATTCGCAGTTCATATATGAGGTCATGTAATGTATTAGAACATTATTACGCAGGCCGTAAAGGCTCACAAGAACCACAACTATTTTTACCCCTTGCGGTAGGTGGCGGTAAGCTTAAATATTTTAATCAACCCTTATACAGATATAATTGTTTTATGCAAGAAGAACGGCATTCCTACCACGCATACCAAAGTAATTATACTAATGCCGCCAGTTATCATAATGGTTGGTTTTTTGTGGTGAAAGAAACCATAGAAACCTTACCGTTAGACGAAGACAATAAAAATCGTTTGCGCGTTATCGCTGACTTTTCGCAGTTAAAAAAGCTATTATTTTTCACAAGAGGACAATCTGATTTAGATGATGAGACAGAAAGATTAATAGAAGATTATATATTAATGATAAATCAAAATTTTTCTCCATCACCTCTAATAGAGCGAAATCAGGTTGAGAATCTCTCTTTATTGATAACAGCTGCGGAGGATAATATATTAAATGTTGTACCGAAGTGGCTTGCATATCCTTATGGGCGTATTATTGTTTGGGGAAGCCAAAAGACGCCCGAAGATAATTTTTTATTAAGATTAAAAGGGACGCCATTATCTCCTAACGTGGCATGGAGTACAGATAATTATGGCAAACTTAGCACAAAGGATATTCTAATTATAACTCCTGATGCAGAGTTGAATGACTTATTAATCAAGGCAAAAGAGGACAACACATGTATAATTTTTGATTCAACAGATATAGTTAACCATTGGAAAGGATGTGTAAAAAAAGCTACTAGGCATATTGAAAAAATGAAAAGAATACATGCAAAAAAACTACCTGAAAGAGCAGAAAGACTTGCAATGAAAGTTAAGCCCATCTCAATACGTAATGATATGATAAATTACGGAAGATTTTTTTATGACGGAACCCTTTCCTTTACACCCGAAATCAATAAGGAGCAATCAAATGAAAATAGTATCATTTATCCCGATAAAACTGAATAATGTACGGCTTCCAGGTAAAAATCTAATGTTACTAAATAACCGTCCATTGTGTGATTATCTTTTTCAAACCATTAGTGGTATTGATTTAATTAATGAAAAATATGTATTTTGTAGCGACCGTGAAATAACAAAGTATATGCCCGACTCAATGTTTTTTTTAGAAAGAGATGCAAGATTAAACGGCAACGATGTAAAGGGGATAGAAATATACGACAGCTTTATTAACCAGGTTGAAGCAGACATATATATCCTAACCCATGTAACAGGACCTTTTTTAAAAGCCTCTTCTATAGAAACAGCAATAAATAAAATAGTAAACGAAGGATATGATTCTGCATTTACTGTAGAAGAGATTAAAGAATTTTGTTGGTACAACGGCGCGCCAGTTAATTATAGTTTATCTGACGTTGTACTCACACAGAACTTAGAACCTGTTTATGCAGAAACAAGCGGATTTTATATGTTTACACGTGATGTGCTAAAAAAGTATCGCCGTCGTATAGGTGAAAACCCCTATATGCATGTTGTGGATGCTTTTGAGGCAATAGATATAGATACAGCAGAAGATTTTGCAATGGCAGAGGTATCTGCCCGTTACTTATATGGGGAGGTTTAAAGATGTTTAAGCTAATAGCAGGGCCATGTGTAATTGAGTCTCGTGAAATTCTATTTCAAGTTGCAGAGGTTATGAAAGAGTTAACAAATAAAATGGGGATAGACTATTACTTTAAAGCCTCTTTTGATAAAGCAAACCGAACATCCATTAACTCCTTCCGCGGGCAAGGACTAGAGCAAGGGCTAGAGATGCTTTCTGAGGTAAAAGAACGTTTTGGCCTACGTATAGCTACTGATATACACGAGCCTAGCCAGGCAGAAGTTGTAGCTAAGGTTGCAGATATTATACAAATACCTGCTTTCTTATGCCGTCAGACGGATTTATTATTAGCAGCAGGTAAAACAGGAAAGTTAATTAATATCAAAAAAGCGCAATTTTTGTCAGCAAAAGAAATGGGAAATGTCGCAAAAAAACTAGAGAGTATAGGAAACAAAAACTTATGGTTATGTGAACGCGGAACCTTTTTTGGCTATAATTCCCTGGTTGTAGATATGACAAATATTATCGAAATGAAAAAGTTCGGATATCCGGTTATTTTTGACGCTACCCACAGCGTACAAAAACCAGGAGGAGAAGGCGAGTCAACAGGAGGCAATCGCGAATATGTATGGCCTTTAGCTAAAGCTGCCTTAGCCATAGGTGCAGATGGGTTATTTATGGAGGTACACCCTCATCCAGAACAAGCACTTTCTGATGGCCCCAACATGGTAAGGTTAAATGACATGCCAAAAATTCTTGAAAACTTAATTTCTATTTATACAAATAGGTGATAAAATGATAAATATGACAGAACAAGCACGCAATGTATTTGACATAGAAATACGTGCGTTAAACCAAGTGCGAGAACATATTAATGAGTCATTTGAAAAAGCAGTAAAGTTAATGTTAGATATCAAAGGACATGTTGTAGTGACAGGCGTGGGCAAATCCTTTCATATCGCATCTAAGGTTGCTGCCAGCATATCCAGCTTGGGCAAACCTTCTTTTGCCTTGCACCCTTCCAATGCTTCACATGGCGACTTAGGTATGATAACAAAAAACGATGTATTGTTGGCTTTTAGCAATAGTGGCGAAAGCGATGAGTTAATACAGGTATTACAAAATGTTAAAATCATTGGGGCTTCCATTATTGCAGTTACATCTAATGGGGAGTCCTCGCTAGCGCGTGTAGCTGATATTGTATGCAAAATACCGCCGGTAGAAGAAGCTTGCCATTTACGTGTTGCACCTACTTCCAGTTCAACATCTGCCCTAGTATACGGCGATGCATTAGCGGTTGCTTTATCCGCAGCACAAGGGTTTACCAAAACAGATTATGCCCTCTTTCACCCCGCCGGTGCACTGGGAAAACGTTTAATTTTATGTGTTTCTGATTTAATGAGCAAAGCCAGCGAGAAACAAATCTGTATAAATAAAAACGATACCGTATCAAAGGCATTATCGGTTATTGGTGAAAACGGTCTTGGTGCTGTTGCGGTGTTAAATGATGAAAATATATTAGAGGGAATGATTACCAGCGGTGACTTGCGAAGAGCGATGAAGCATGAAATTAATATTTACAATACAAAGGCTGCGTCAATTATGAAAGAAAACCCATTAACCGTAGCGGATAATTTGTTGGCAGTGGATGCATTAGTGCTAATGAGAGAGACCGGTGCTTATTCATATATATTGCCTGTTCTACAAAATGGAAATGTAATGGGAATTATTACGATGAATGATATATTGACAGCTGGAGTTGCCGGTTAACGGGGGGAATAGAGTGCTTTCTGATAAGAAAATAATTTTATTTGGTGCAGGTGTATTTGGATATAGAGCAATGGAATATTTTAAGGAAAAAGTATATTGCTTTGCTGATAATAAAGCAGCAGGACAAATATATATGGGAAAGCCTGTTATTTCATTTGTTGAATTATTATCTATATACAATGACTATGATATTATACTTTCTGTAGGGAAGAGTTATGTTAGTGAACTTGAAATACAGTGTAAACAGGCTGGAATCCCTTATTTCCTATTAGATGATGTTATGATGTATGACCGTGATAATATGCACGATGCCAATCCTGAAATAAGAAAATTTAAAGATATTCATAAAAATAAAAGGTGTTTCTTAATTGGTAATGGTCCCAGCCTGACAGCCGATGACTTAACAGTGCTGCACAATAATAATGAAGTAACATTTGCCTGTAACGCTATTAGTAAAATATTTAGTAAAACTCCATGGCGACCAAATTATTATGCTGTTCAAGATCGTTTATTTTTACAGCATCAAGCTATGATGCTTTCAGAAACAGATGCAGAGCACAAATTTTTTCCAATGCTAGATACTTACACTAAACATTTCAATCCATTTGAAATTAAAAAATTGTTGCTAAATGGAAAGGGCAATGTAGTTTTCTTTCATCAAGCACGTGTTTCTGAACAAGATGAACTTCCTTTTTCATCTGATGCATCAAAAGTAATATATTTATGCGGAACAATAATGTATGCAATGTTTCAGCTCGCAGTTTTTATGGGATGTAGGGAAATATATTTGCTTGGTGTCGATGGTGGAACAACATCACCGATTAATCAAGATGAATATCTTTCAAAAAAGCAGCATTTTTACAAAGAAGATAAAAAATGGATAGAGCAGCTGCATTTTGGCTCCGGGCATACATCGGAGCACATAAAAAAAAGTATTATAAGAGCGTATAATGCTGCAAAAAAACATGCTGATGGAAATGAAATCCTAATAAAAAATACAACATTAGGAAACAAGATAAAAATTTTCGACTATATATGTTTCAATTCATTATTCTGAGAGGATAAAGACAATGGGAAAATTAACAGGAAAAAAAATAATCCTTTTTGGAGCAGGCAAAATTGGCAAAAAAGCTTTAAAATATATAAATAAATATAGAGTATTTTGTTTTGTTGATAATAATGTTAATGATACAAATCGCACATATTTAAATAAGCCTGTTTACACATTCAATCAACTATTAGAGATTCATACGCATTATGATGTTGTTATAACTGTAGCTAATAAAAATGTCATTGAAATCATCGAACAATGTTCAAAATATGGTATATCTTATATCCTTCTTGAAGACATTTTATATGATGGAGGATATTCGCATGAGTGCTATGAAAGTGACCCAATCATACAACAATTTAAAAATAAACATATTGGCAAACGTTGTTTTCTAATTGGCAACGGGCCAAGTCTGAGCATGAAAGATTTAGATATTCTTCATATGAATAACGAAATATCATTTGGTTGCAATGCTATTAGTAGGGCGTTTAGCGATACACTTTGGAGGCCGAATTATTTCGCAGTTCAAGACAAAGTTTTCTTTGAGTATCAATATGAAATGCTTGCTAATACAGATGTTGAGTATAAATTTTTTCCAGATTTATATGTTTATACAAACCGATTTAGCCCACGGCAAGTTATTAATACATTAACACATGGTAAAGGCAAAACAATATTATTTCAGCAAATAAGACCAACTGAAGAAGAAAGTCTCCTTTTTTCACCAGACGCGTCAAAGGCATTGTATTTATGTGGAACAATAATGTATGCAATGATGCAGCTTGCAGTATACATGGGTTGTCGAGAAATTTATTTGCTAGGGGTTGATGGTGGTACATCTTCACCTATAAATCAAAATGAATATCTTTCCAAAAAAAGACATTTTTATGCTGAAGATGAACAGTGGTTAAATCAATTCACATATGATGCAAATCATACTTCAGATTTTATTAAACAAAATGTTGATAAAGCATACGAAGCAGCTGAGCTATTTACACGAAACAATGGATTTATTATAAAAAATGCTACCCCTGGAAGTACAATAAAAACATTTGAAACTGTTAATTTTCACTCATTGTTTTAAAGGAGTTATATATGAATAAATTGACTGCTAAAAAAATAATTCTTTTTGGTATAGGCGAAATAGGAGAAAATGCTTTGAACATTTTTGGCAAAGAGAATGTTTACTGTTTTATTGATAATTTCAAGTCTGGGTGTAATTTCTGTGAAATGCCTGTTTATTCATTTAACAAATTACTAAAAATCCATAAATCTTTTGATGTTGTAATCACTGTAGGTGCAAGTTCATTACATGAGGTGGAGTCTCAATGCAATAAACATGGAATTTCTTACGTATATTTTAATGACTATGATTTATCTAACATGCCTATAGGCGATATTGAAATTAAAAAAAAACCCACAGGGAAAAAAATTATCCTTTTTGGTTTAGGTGAATCTGCAAAAGAAGCACTAAGATATTTTAGTAGACATATAATATATTGCTTTATTGATGATAACAATAAAAATAACTTTTTTCATGGCGTTCCTATTTATTCCTTTGATGACTTGTTACAAATCCATGAAAATTATGATATTATCCTCTCTGCAGATGAAAATGAATTACTAAGAATCAAAATGAAATGTGAAGATAATGATATATCCTATATATATTTAGATGATATTATTTTTAAAGAAAATTACCCACTAAAATGTTTTCCAAACAATCAAATTTTCCAACAGTTCAACAAAAAACATGATGGCGAAAGATGTTTCCTAGTGGGAAATGGGCCAAGCTTAAGTCATACTGATTTAACAACATTATATAATAACAATGAAATCTCTTTTGGATGCAATGCGATAAGTAAAATATTCGATAAAACGCCATGGCGCCCGAAATATTTTGCTACCCAAGACAGGGTGTTTTTCAAATCATTTAGTTCAATGTTGGCAAATACTGAAGCCGAATACAAGTTTTTTCCTGACTTAGACGATTTTCATTATGAGTTTGAGATGGATACAAAAAAAATTATAAATGAGTTATCTCAAGGGCTCGGAAAAACATTTTATATTCGCGAAATCCCACATTATTCTTATCATCCTCTAGGGTTTTCTAATGATGCTTCTAAGGCATTATATCTATTCGCAACAGTTATGTATATGATGATTCAATTAGCAGCATATATGGGTTTTAAAGAAATATATTTAATAGGAGTAGATGGAGGAACAGTTTCTCCAATAAATAACAGTAACTATATTTCTGAAAAACACCATTTTTACGAAGAAAATGATGAATGGATTCAACAATTTCAATTAAATCAGCGATTTCGAAGTTCTGAGTGGGTTGCAAAGCGTGTAACAAAAGCATATAAGAAAGCAAATAACTATACAAAAAGAAATAATATTAAAATTTTCAACGCAACCCGTGGAGGAACAATAGAAGTTTTCGAGCGAGTAGATTTTGATTCATTATTTTAGTAAATCAGGAGTGATGTAGATGCAAAATGTCAAAACTGACAAGCAATACATCATAATCGGAGCAGGAACAGCAGGGCAAATTGCGCTGCATTATTTTGGTACAGAAAATGTTTTTTGCTTTGTAGATAATAATAAGCATGGTCAACATTTGTACGGTAAAGATGTTATTTCATTTGATACATTAGCAAAGATTCACACAAACTACACTGTAGTAATTTGTGTGAATTTCAAAGTAGCGGAAATATTTAAACAACAATGTATCCAACAAGGAATACCTGCTTTACTATGGGATGATGTGGCTTGTATTGATAATTATCCTATAAATGAAAATATGGTTAAGTTTAAAAATTATCATGCTGGCAAGCGGTGCTTTTTAATAGGAAATGGGCCCAGTTTATGCCCCAATGATTTAAACATTCTTGCTAAAAATAATGAAATATCTTTTGGTTGTAATAAGATATATAAAGTATTTGATACTACAATCTGGCGGCCTAATTACTTTGTAGCTGCGGACTCTGCACTAATATTTTTGCACTACCAGGATTTCGCATCTCTTGATGTGGATGTTAAGTTTATTCAAAATCCAGAGCAAATTTTTTTTGATGGCAATCATAATATAAAAGAATCTTTCCAAAGGTGTAATGGGTCTACATATTTTTATAATAAAATTGTGGCTAGCTCCCAAGATAACATTGTACCTTTCTCATCAAACCCATCTAAGGCACTATACATAACCGGCACAGTTATGTATCCGATGTTACAAATTGCTGCTTATATGGGGTTTAGTGAAATTTATCTTTTAGGTGTTGATGGTACAATTGATACAAAAAATAATCACTTTTACAATGACGATATAGAAGATGAAAAATACCGTAAACTACGCGCAAAAGTTGACCCTAGCGATCATGAAGCTGTTGTAACCGCCAGTTACGAAAGCGCAAGAATATACGGTGAAAATAATAATATTAAGATATTTAATGCCACCCGTGGCGGGAATTTGAAGGTTTTTGAACGAATTGATTTTGACACATTATTTTAGGAGGCCAACATGGCAGATCAGAAAACACAAATAAAAGTATTATTTATTGATATAGACGGAACATTAACTGACGGTAAACTATATATCACACCAACGGGCGAGGCTTTTAAAGTGTTTAATATAAAAGACGGATACGGGATACGTGAGCTCTTACCCACCATGGGGATATTGCCAGTTGTTATAACTGGACGCGATTCAGTCATCAACACTAATAGATGCGACGAGCTAGGTGTTAAACATGTCTATCAAGGTATCCAACATAAATTTCCTGTGATGAGTCAAGTGCTAAACGAATTAAATCTATCCTATGATAACGCTGCGTACATTGGTGATGATGACAACGATTTAGTATGTATGGAAGCTGCAGCCTTAACGGCCTGCCCAGCAGACGCATCAAAAAATGTCAAACAGGTAGCAAACTATGTTTCTCCAAAAAACGGCGGTGATGGTGCAGTCCGAGATTTTATTGAGTGGCTGTTGATAAAAGATATATAAATGGCAATAATCTCAACAGAAAAACAAGTGGTTCTATTAGATGAGGCATAGATAGAGCATCCCTTAATTATGCTATAAAGAGGAATCAAATTGACTATATTATATAAAATAAGATGTGTATTCCCCCGGAATTTTAAGATAAAGATAATAATTCTGCTTTTCGCAATCATAGCAGGGGCATTAATTGAAATGCTTACGCTTGCAACGATACAGCCACTTATCCAAATAATGATGGATCCTTCTGTCATAGAAACTAACAGGCATCTAAGATTTGCATTTGAGTTACTAAGACTTAACGATGTCACACAGTTCTTGGCACTTCTGGCCATAGGTGTGGCAGTAATTTATGCAACAAGAGGGATTTATCTGTATTTTCTTACAGTTATGCAAAACCGATTTCTTGCCCGCAACAGAGTTTCACTTTCAAACAGGCTTTTGAAACAGACATTGAAGCAATCCTATCTTTATCACGTTAACCACAATGTGGCAGAGTTGCAACGTATAGTAAGCACAGATGTTAATCGCCTTTTTAACTTAATAACCAGTGTGTTAGCTCTTCTTACAGACTCTTTTATGTCTTTATTTATCTTAATATTTTTGTTTACTTCGTCTGCTCATATGACCCTAGTTGTGCTGTTTTTTTCAGCAATATGTATTTTTGTTTATTTCAAGATATTTAAAGCACGAATAAAAGCTAGTGGAGACCAAGAAGCTAAAGGTACCGTGCAGATAACAAAGGCAGCATTGCAATCATTTAACGGCATAAAGGAAATAAAGATTTCTCGTCGTGAGGACTATTTTACCAACAAATTTAGAGCCGTAAGCGAGGGTACCGTTAACGTTATGCAGCGCTTGCAATCGTTGATGCAATTACCCAAATTATTTATAGAGTCCCTGTGTTTTAGCGGTGCCTTTGTTGTTGTATCGGCTACTATCCTAGTTGGTGTGGACATGCAGGCATTGGTTCCTCAATTAGGATTATTTGTGTTAGCCGGATTTAAATTACTTCCGGCAATTTCGCGCTTTGTAAACAATACAACTCAGATTTTACGATTTCGTCCCTCTGTATCTCTAGTATATAAAAGTCTATTCGAACAGGACGAGGAATACAACCATCCAATGCCTGAGCCTATTGCAACCGTCATATCGCAGGATATTACAATATCAAACTTGACCTTTACGTATCCAAAAATTAAGAAACCTGTTTTAAAAAATATTTCGCTAGTAATTCCCAGCAATAAATCTATTGCATTGGTAGGGCCTTCTGGTGCAGGTAAAACCACCCTTGTGGACATTTTATTAGGCATTCTTATGCCACATCAAGGTGGTGTGTTTTATGACGGAAAATCTGTTCATCATAATTTTGACGACTGGGCCAAAAATGTCGGATATATCCCACAAGTAATTTACTTGTTAGATGAGACAATCTTAGAAAATGTTGCCTTTGGTATAGAAAGCGATAAAATCGATGAGGAAAAAGTTTGGCGAGCACTTGAACAAGCTCAACTCAAGGAGTTTGTGCTTTCATTACCAGATCGTTTAGCAACAAAAGTTGGAGATAGAGGGGTACGGCTTTCAGGCGGCCAACGCCAGCGTCTCGGAATTGCCCGTGCACTGTATAGCGACCCACCAATTCTGGTACTTGACGAAGCTACGGCTTCCCTTGATAACAAAACAGAAAAAGCAGTAATGGAATCCATAAAAGGGCTTCAAGGGAGTAAAACAATGATTATCGTAGCCCACCGTTTAAGTACTATCGAGCACTGCGACATCGTGTTTAGAGTAGCAGACGGGACTGTTGTACAAGAGCGGATTTCGTAAAAACCTTATTATGGTGTGTTTATTCTGGCAATCTAAACTTAGAAACCGGATGCCAATGACGCTTTTCTGGTGGCGGGATTTTCATATAGTCACCGTAATGATAGGTTAAAAAACTATTAGAGTCATTGTTGCCAGGAAAATTGTGGCTTTCAAAACAGATATCAGATAAATCCTCAAACCAATCCCGCTCGAATCCATAAATACGCCTTTTAGGCTGAGGAAACCCTAGATGACGCACCAGCTTGGACCCCTTCCACTTTGTAGTAAGCTTTTGAAGCCTTCTAAACGTCCACGCATGAGGAATCTTATTCAAAAGGCTATACCAAGCCCGGATCACAACTGTCTTGCCAGTAACACGCCCAGCCTCCGCATACAAGAGCTTACGCAGTACAAAGCAATAAAAATTATGTAACCCCCGCATAGGCGCAAAATTTGGTACACCGTCAAGAGGAAATATATCTAAAAATATACCAGTCCGCATTTTCATATGCTCCTGACCCACCCGCACAAACTCCGAATTTTTACGACGGATACGCCCATAACCCCATCTATAATAAGGGTCAGTAGTATTATCTTGAAAAAAGAATCTGCTCTCATCCAAATCACGTTTACAGGCATCCCGAAATTTATTATACTCATCTCTAAACATGGCCACATCTAAATCATCATCCCACGGTATAAACCCACTATGACGCACTGCACCCAGCATCGTACCGGCAAAAATGCAATACTTTATATCGTTAAGCTTACATACTCTGTCAAGCTCCAGAAGCATTTCCAGCAAAACCATTTGCAATTTCGTTAGCTCTTCAGGTGATAAAACATATTCTTTGCTCATTATTTATCTTCCTTTCAAGGTAGGGTGATCTGTCAAATGTTATACGATTATCTCATAATAGGCGCAGGATTATATGGAGCCGTATTTACCCACGAAGCAATCAACCGTGGAAAGTCGTGCCTTGTCATAGATAAGAGGCCACACATCGGCGGAAACGTATATACCAAGGACATAAATGGAATAAACGTACACAAATACGGGGCACATATCTTCCATACTAATGATCAAGAAGTATGGGAGTTTGTGAATCATTTTGCTGATTTCAACAGGTACACCAATTCACCAATAGCCAATTATAATGGTGAAATTTACAATTTACCTTTCAACATGAATACTTTTTACCAGTTATGGAAAGCAACTGATCCACAAACGGCAAAGACCATAATTGACACACAGCGACTAGCAATCCCAAAGCCACGCAACCTAGAAGAACAAGCTCTCTCTCTTGTTGGTCGCGATATTTATGAAAAACTCATCAAAGGGTATACTCAGAAGCAATGGGGGCGTAAATGCACAGAACTCCCTGCATTTATAATCAAACGACTTCCCTTACGCTTCACCTATGATAATAATTATTTTAACGACAAATTTCAAGGTATTCCTACAGGAGGATACACACAAATAATTGAAAAAATGCTGGCAGGTTGTGACATAAGGCTTAATACAAATTATTTTGCTAAACGTGAATCATTGAAAGCACAAGCAAGTAAAATTATTTATACAGGAATGTTAGACGAGTATTTTAACTTTTGTTTTGGCAAACTGGAATATCGAACTTTGCGCTTTGAAGATGAGACACTAAATATCCCTAACTTCCAGGGCAATGCCGTTGTAAACTTTACTGACCATAAGACACCATATACCCGGATAATAGAGCATAAGCATTTTGAATTTGGCACACAACACAACACTGTAATCACCCGTGAATACCCCAAGGAATTTGAGC